>Ga0209739_100143_pt1 | contig 32376 bp, 45 predicted proteins | sample JossMetagenome_2_FD_184729 | JGI IMG/M metagenome (GOLD analysis project Ga0209739, IMG submission 184729) | Hot spring sediment microbial communities from Joseph's Coat, Yellowstone National Park, USA - JC3_ASED (SPAdes) (version 3) | ecosystem: Environmental > Aquatic > Thermal springs > Hot...
CTTCTGTTTCTGCTCTATATATCCTTTTTAAATCTTCTGCAAATAAACTTCTATCTTTTACTCGCACCTTATTTAAAGAATTCCTTACAGTATGTAATACACAAAGTTGCCATTCTGAACCAGGATGTTCATTCCAGGAAAAAAGTTGAGGAAATTCCAGAAATTTGGTTGAGGAAATTCCAGGAAAAAAGTTGAGAATTTCCGTGTTTTGGTTTGCTTTGGCGTGGGATAATGTGCTAAATTAGGCAGTATCAAGGTTTCGTAAATAAGGGGCTTTATGGGACAGGGAGGGATGAGGTGGGAAAGAGCGGGACATGGTAATGGAAGGGCTTGTGATATAGGGGATATGTCAAAAGGGATGTCAGTTGGGAAGGGTGATGTTTGGGAGGGCTTATGAATACTAAGTTTGTAGATGTCAAAAAATTCGAAAAAATTGACATGTTTTTTGGGGTAATTTTGGAGGGTTTAGGCATGGAAATTGCTAAAAGGGTAGGTCTTCGGCATCATCTTCAAGGAGTAAGCGTGGGGCTTGAGTGTCAAGATCATCGCTGAAGTAGTTAAGAGGTAGGTCTGAAGAGGTAGATTGGGTTGAGATAGGGCTTTCTTGGTAGGAGAAAGTATGATCTTTAGGAGCTGGCTTGGATAAAAATTTGATTGTTTCGGCAAAGATTTCTGGAATAACACGGGTGAAGCCGGATCTATCGAAGATCTTTCGGTAGCGGAGAGAGCCTTCTACATAGATCTGGGAGCCTGTTTCTAAGCATTCAGCGCAGGTTTGGGCAAGTTTACCAAAGGCAACTACCCTATGCCATTCCGTAAGGGTTTCTTTGGTTCCTCCACGGTTTATAACCTCATTCGTGGCTATGCGCATCGTAGCTACAGGCTTTCCTTCAAGGGTGTAGCGAATCTCAGGGTCTGCCCCAACCCTGCCAATGAGGATAACTTTGTTAATGCTCATGGATTATGTGCTCATTTTGTTATAAATGAAAGGGTTAGGGATTTAAGCATTGGTGGGCTCCTTAAATCTTATTTCAAGATTGAGGAGGTCGTCGAGGGATTGGGCGTTCTTTATCGCTTGCTTCATCTGTTCATTCCACTGTCTTATAGCTTCTCTCTGCTGAAGTTGGGCTGAGTATTTTTGCTTGAGGGCTTCTACTTCTTCCGTGTCGTTTCGTATCTGAGCCTCTGCTATCTTCGTGATTACATAATCAGTTTGAGCAAGCAAAGATGCTACATAAGTTTTTAACTCTGAAAGCTTTTGAGCCTTGAGTTCTTGTAGTTTTTCGTCTTGAGTTTTTAGCCTTATCTGTGTTCCATCCCATATTAATTCATCAAAACTTTCTACTTCAAACTCAATAGCATCAGACGGAGCCAAATTCTTATCCTCAGTTGTAAAAAGCTGTCCATTTTCTACCCAAGCATATATTTTCATTTGCAAACCTCCTTATCCTTGTCTTGTAATAGCAAGATAATCAACATTTATTTTTGTTCCCTCATAACAAAAACTACCAAGAAAATAACCAGTGCTTGGGAAAGTGCCTGAACCTGTATCAGCTGTTACACTATATCCCGGATAACCATGCCCAACTGATGAAGTTGTCATTTTATTGTTCATAATCTGTATTGAAAAATGAGCCCAGTTATGCGCTTCATTCGCTTGTTCCATTATCGGAACAAAATTGCGAGAAGATGTAGAACCTACACCAGTGGATGAGCCAGCACTTGCAACCCACTGTCCATACCCATCTGAAATTGTAATATTACTCGGGAATATTCCAAACCAGTATTCTCCTGGATATGTATGATAAAAATTCCCTATCCATAAGCTCGGAACTATAGCTGCTGCCCTTGCTAAATTCTTCCCTCTAACAAGCAAAGTCTGACCAACTGTTAAATAAGCAATCTTAAAATTATCAGCTGGATTTGTATCATCAGCTATTACCTCAACAGTTCTAGCTATGGTTGGGAAAACTTGATACCAGTTCGTATTATCATTAGATATTTCTAATTTACCAGCATTAATACGCAACTTCCCAAGCCTATACCAAATGTCATTTCGAACCCACTTTGTCCAGTCAACCTTTACCCATACTGAGCCGTTCCAGTAAAAAAGTTCATTTGTGTTCGTGTTATAAAAGCTGTCATAGAGCTGAACTACTGTTGGCGGTGAAGATTGAATATAAAGCTGAGAATACGGAATAGAAAGCGGAGTAAAAAGAGGCAAAAAGTCTTGAGGAATGACTGATTGGTCGTTCGAAACAGGTATCACATTTGGAGCAGGGGTTTTGCTTGCATGGAAGCCGTCGACGGTGTCGGCGAAGTCAGCGAAGGATACTTTGATGTTTTTCCACTCCGAACCGTTGAAGTATTGCAGGAATTCGTTTGCATCGACCCAGAGTTTCCCGGCATATACTAAATCGGGGGCTGTTGCTCCAACTTCGGGCTTAATTGTAGAAATTTGGTTGCTAAGGTTTGATGCGGTGTCGTTTAGTTGCTGGGCAAGATCGTCTATATCTCGTTTAGTCGCAAGGACAACTGTATCGGAGATCACTGCGGTGACGTTCTGGGCGTTTGCAATGACTGTGTAGATATCAACCACATTCTCAACTTTAGTCACGCCATCACTGGGGATAAAATCTGCACGGTCTCCTGCATATGCTACCGCATAAAGGATTTCGCCGAGGTCTGGGTCTTGGGCGTAGATGCCGATTTCTCGCATGAAGAAGCCTTGAGAAAGGCCGGTGTTGGTCAGTATGAACCTTAGCCGGACAGTTCCGTCGCCAACCACCCGGATATCTTGTATGGGCAAGTTTAGCTTGGGGGATACCAGGTCGTTTAGCTGGGTTGGATCAGTGTTTGAAGACCAAAGACCGTCGCCGAGCTTTATTTTTGTGAAGGCCAACGTGGCTCCGGTCTGGGCTTTGGCTAAAAGGTTTCTACCTTTCTGTGTTAGTATCGTGCCTTTAAAGTCTGCCATTTGCTACCTCCTAATTAGCTGGATATATAGCCATGTAGGTGGCGATCCTCTGGGCGATGCCAGCGTAAAGGGTATAAGGCTCAACGGATGTTTGAGGTTCGTATATACCTATCTGGTAGGATGCTGAAATCCTCTGGGCGATGCCAGCGTAAAGGGTATAAGGCTCAACGGATGTGTCTACATGTAAACCGATTTGATAGTGTTTTCCGTCTTTTGAGGCAAATGCGTAGTAAAGGGTTTGGCTGTATTCCCGATGGAAGCCGATTGTGTCAAGCCACGAACGAACATTCTTATACTCGTTGATTAGCTCGATAAACCTGCGGTATGTGGCTTCGTCTTGTATGACGCTTTTAACGAGCACTTTAAACTTGTATGGGTCGCCGTGGTAGTCGAACCATTCTTGCAAAGTTGCATCTAAATTCAAAGCTTGGAATACTTTTTTAATTGCATATGGGGTGCCCTTGTAGCGGTGGAGCTCGATGGCGTGCTTGATGAGATTGCGTTTTTCCTGGATTGTTTGAGCTTGGTCATAGCCCTCGATGTGGAATTGCCAGGCAAGGAAAGGTAAGGCAGACTCTTCTACTTGGTCTATTAGATAGACAAGTAGTTTGCTAAGGTCATTTTCAATACTAAAGACCTTGTCTATAGCTGAACAAATTGCTTTTATATTCTTATCACCTTGTAAGTTTGCTGGTAATAAGTCCTTAGTCTTAACCATCAACAAACCCCGCTATGTTAAGCGTAATGCTTTGACAAATCCCAACTTGCTCATCTGTCAAAATAGTATGCTGAGGACTTTCTAAAACAACACGGTAAACCCCGCTTAGGTTCTGTATAGCCTTAATTAACTCTTCTGGAACTATATCTTTACCAAGCTTATTCTTAAGCAAATTCGCATAGTCTTCGCAAATTTTATGAGCTTGCTCCAAGATAGCATCAGCAAAAGGAGTGTTTTTATAAAGGTAAATAGTGCCTGATATAGAATACTGAATAACTTCTGGTGGAGAAACTATTACTTTATCAGTCAAAACGCGAACTTTCTCATCGTTAAGCGTATCTGAAACCTTCTGTAATATCTCAGGGCTTGGAATTTGCCCATTCTTCATAAGAACAACCACTTTAACAACGCCAGGGGAAGGAGAAAGGACCGAAACATCAACTATGTCCTGATGTGCAGTTTTTGCCCAAAACTCATAAGCACCACGGGAGCCAGCGTTGCTAAAGCGTTCAGGGGCAAGCTGAATCCTATGGCGAAATCTTTCGTCGTCTTCTACATCTGAGCCACCAAAGCTTATGCTTATGTTTTCTACTTTTTCTACATAAGGCACAGGGTCTATGAGGACGGAAATTTGTCCCGGAAAGTAGCCATTACCGATAGTTCCGGCTTCAGTGCAGAGCGCTAAAACATCCACATATTGAGTGCCAGCTTTGACTGAAACATCTTCTGCAGTCTCAAAGATAGCTTTGTCGTCTTTTGTTGCTACTCTTGTGCTTTTTGGGATAAGTATGTCTCTATCAAGGTCAGAAAAGTAAAAACGAAGAGTAGTCCTTGCTTTTACAGCAGGAAGTCTATAAACGCCAAGCAAAGCCCCAAGATGATCAAGCACCTCGCCACAGGCATATGCAAGGAGATTTTGCTTGGCTGTTTCATTGATCAGGATGCGAAGAAGATTTTCTCTATAGGCGAAAATGCTTAACAAAACTGCTTCAAGCTGACCTTTGCTAACAGGTTTACCGATAGCAAGCTCGTAAGCTTGCAAAAGTTCAGCAAATATCTTCTCCCAGTTTGCTTCAACAAAGACTGGCTCGGGTATGGTCCTTATGTCTATCATACTTAAATCAAAATATACTACTTAGCGTTTGTGTAAGTTGTAAAATCTGCTAAAACTTCTAAGACTACCTCTTCGTCAACTTCTTTTGATTGCGGAATGCCTTTAACAATGAAGATGAATTTTCCGTGCTCTGCGGATTTTAGTTTTATGTCTGTGATGAGGAAGCGCTCTGAGTTTTTGCGTAAGGCTCGCCAAGCTTCGGCTAATATCAGTGGTTTAGCTATATTCATTGGTTTGTCTAAGTATTCATAGATGCGTGAGCCGAATTCTGGACGATGAGGGACGCTCCCCAGAGGGGTAGAAAGAATAAGAAGGATCTCTTGATTTAGGTCTTCAAGTCCGGTTATGAACTCTCCGATTTTGCCGAGTTTTATCTGCATAGGTTTACCTCTTAGCCATTAGCAAAAACATTGGGAGAGCCTTCACACATGGTATCTCCGCAAGAAATAGGGTCTCCCACTCGGCAAATTGGCTTTCCGTTGACAAACACATTTGGGCTTCCACCTGAAGCCACACCGCCATGGCTTCCAGCTGGTCAGGAATGAACAGCCCAAGCATCACCAAGTCTATGAGCACCCTTGGAGTTTACAAACACATTAGGAGAAGCTTCAACATTTGGACGGGGTGGAAAGCATCCATGACCACAAGAATTGTCCCCAAGTCGAACAACTGCAGGCATGTTTGCACCTCCATTAAGGGTTTAAATCAATTCTACTTGCTTTAAGTGTCATGTTTCCATCAGCTTCTATGAGGACATCACCCCGGACGCTAATCCGGAGCTTATGAGCTCGTCTATCGTATTCTATCTCGGTTCCGTCTTCAAAGCGGATGAAGAATCTGTCTTTGTCTGAGACAGGAGTTGTGTCTACTTCGCTGTATATTGCACCAAGGACAAAGCCTTGCTCAAGACCTTGCCCTGAAAAAAGACAAACAACCTGCTCCCCGATATCCGGCATAAAATAGGCTTTATCTTTATGGGTCTTGGGGAAAATAACGGGGAGCTCGTAGCTTACCTCCTCATCAATGCCAACTAAATGAACCCGAACCGTCCCTTTTTCTGGATTTATGCCTGTAACCACTCCTACTCTGATAAGCTCAGAAAGCATTGTCTTACACCCTCCTTATGATGATAGAAGTTTGATAGCCAAGAGATTTAGAGAGAATATGGTTTGCGGTTTCAATATGGTATTTACCGTCAAACTTGCCAAAGCCTTTAAGTAAGATGTTTGCCCCAGCAACGAGATAGGGATTGCCAGAGAGGACTAAGTCCCCTTCCCATTCCCATTTGTTTTTATTTTTAAGCTCGGCTTGAGCTCGGGCGATGGCTTGCTCTTTATTTTCAACTCGCTCTGAAATCTTCAAAGTGTTCCCTGAAGCGGTCTCATGTTTTGCCTTCTCTACATGGGTAACCATCTTTTTCTTCTTTGGGTCCCAATAAGAGACAACACAAGATTTATAAATGTCGTGTAGCTTGTTTGAGAAGCGAAAGCTTATGATGTCTGAGCTATCTCTGCTGATGACGGCTACGGCGTTTGCTTTTTCAAGCTCTTCAGGCTTGCAAACAATAAGCTTTTCGTTTTCTACTTTTACATTGTAGCCGTATTTTTCGCAGAGGCTCTTGAGAAAAGCAAGGTCGGATTGGTCTTTTTGGTCTACTCGTTTGAACTTGAGGTCTGGCTTAATCCTAAGAAATGGTTTAAGACCATTGCGTTTTGCGATAACAACGCATATTTGCTTTAAGGTGGTGTTTTCCCAGGCGGTAGTCTTATGCTCTCTTAGTGGGACTGTAGCGTAAGTTGATTGCCCCTTAACAGAGATGACATCAGGCGGACCATTATATTCAACCTCGTCAATAGTAAAGCTCCCACAATTTAGCCACCTTTCTACCTCGTCTTTTAGTCCAATTTTAACCCGGATGATGTCTCCAGTGCGAGGAAACCACGAGGACTTCCAGCGACTATCTCGGTCTTCAAAGACAAGCTCTATCTCATCGCTTTTTCCATGTAGATTGTCTGTGTAGCGAAGCTCAATAAGATATGGGGAGACATCTTTCGTAACATCTTTGCCAGCCCAAATGACTTCATATAAAGGCTCCCTAATTATCTTTTCCATGGTGGTAAGCCCTCTGGGGTTTTGGGTTCAAGTTTAAGCTCTGGGATCTCAATGATTATACCTTCAGGAAGTATCGGGGCTCTTTTGATGTGCTCAGGCAAATAGGGATTAGCCTTGATGATCTCTTTATAGAGGTCTGGGTCTCCGTAGAAGCGGTAGCTGATCAGGTCCCATCTATCGCCTGCAATGGTTCTGTATTTCATCAGTAATACTCCTTGAGCTGAACTTCAACCTCAATTAAGCGTGGATTTCCGTTTCCGTCTGTTTCTACCCAGGTCTCAGCAATAGATTCGATCACAAAGTCTCCGAAGACCTCATTTCCAATTACAAGCGTTAAGGGCTCTTTCTTTTCGGCTTGTTCTTTTAGTCTTTTGACCTCAGCCAAGGGGACGCAAAAGTAGTCTACGAAGCGAAGAGTAAGTGAGACAGTGTCAAGCTGTCTTCCAAGCTTCTGCAGTCTTGACTTTCCTTTGATGATCTCATGCTCTGCATACTTCCAAGTGCTTTGTCTGCGCAAGCCAGCTATCGAATAGACTTTGCTTTGTGAGACCTCAAACACAATGTCTCCGAGAACCCCTATCTGCATGGCTTACTTCCATTCTGGGCGGGCTTTCCTACGGAAGTATTCGTCTATGGCTTTAAAGATAGCTTCTTTAGTAGCAAGGGATACAGTGTTTGCTATTTCTTTTGCGGATTTACTATCAACATTGCCTGAGATGTTTAGCGTCTGATGCAGGTTTATCACTGGGGTTGGGTATCCTTGAGAGGCAGAAAGAAGCCTTCCAGCTAAGCCTCCCATAGAGCCAGCTAAGGCAGGGGTAAGAGCAGGAGAAAGGACAGGCATAGGAAGGCTAAGCAGACTGCTTTTTATGGCGTTTGTCATCTTATATAAGGCTTGAAGAACAGGGGAAGGAGATAAGCTTTGGGCTATTGTTTCCATAAGCTTTATCTTGTGCAAATCCCTGAGTGGACCTTCTTTAGCTGGAGAAAAGGGGAAGAAGTTGCGTATTTTCTGAGCAAGAGCTTTTACCGCCTCTATCGGTTTTTTTATCGCTGACATTATGCCCGAGGCTAAAGATTCCATGAGCTTTTTCCCTGCTTCAAAGAGCTTTGAGGGGAGGGAAGTAATAAACTCAATTACTTTAATGATAATTTTGATAATTTTAGCTATGATTTTTATTGCCCCAGCTACCAATTTAATAGGAATGCTTATGATTTTAGCTATAAAAGCACCTATCTTTAGCCCTATCTCAAAAAACTTAAAGATCATTCTCAACGCCTCTATAAAAGGCTGAAATTTATCAGTTGCTTCTTTTGTAGCAGATGCTAATTGATTTATGTTTTGGGTAGTTTGATTGATAGAGTTAGAAGCCTTTGTTTGGCTAAGAAATCCAAAGGATTTTAAGACTTCATCAAAGGCTTTTGAAAATTCTCCAAAAGCTTCGCCTATCGCTTGGAAAAAGTCTTTTAAAGCTGAGTAAAGCTCTTTTAAAGCTGAGTAGAGCTCTTGGAAGGTTGGCTTTAATTTAGAATAGACTTCTTGTAAAGTTGAGTATACCTCTTTAAAAACTTCTTTTAGTTCTGAATAAACGGGTTTTAAAGCTGAGTATAGCTCTTGAAAGGCTACTTTTAGCTCAGAATAAGCTGGCTTTAAGGCTGAAACAAAGCCTTCTTTAAAACCAAAAACTAAGCTTTTAACATAGGCAAATTTATCCTTTAGCCAGCTATAGACATCTTGAAGACCACTTTTAACCCAATTGTAAAATTCTGAGATGTTGGTTTTTAACCAATTAAAGGCTCCTTTTACATCCAAGATGGAAGAAAGGATTTTCCCTATAGTTTTTCCGAAGCGGAGACCTAAGTTTTCGGCTGCTTTGCCGGTGTCATCAACGGGCTTAAACAGATTCTTAACGAAATTATAGATGCCTTTTAAGGCGTTTAGGACAGGTTCAAGGAGTTTGCCCGCTCTTTTGAATACATCCCAAGCAGGCTCAAGACCTTTTAGGCTTTCCTTAATACCTCTCCATAGCCCTTTAAAGAACCCTGAAATGGGCTTCCAGTATTTGTAAATCAAAAAAGCTGCAGCCCCTATGGCTAAGCCAACCCAACCAATCGGGTTTGTAAGAAGGGCAGCACCAAGAGCCCTTATACCTGTGATAGCAGCTCTTAAAGCGTTAACAAGGACACTGCCAAAAGCACGAGCTAAGTTTTTCAGCCCAGTAAGGGTTAAGAAATGTGTTCGGAAGGCTTTCAATTGAGCGACAATCCAATCCTTCATGGCTGAGGTAGCTTCTAAAATCCTTAGCTTTGTATTAGAAAGCCAGAAGGTTTTCATAGCCTTTATGCCTGTTTGTATAGCCTCAATGCCTGAGCCAAGAAGTTTGACCCCTGCTCCTAAGAGCATTAATCCACCACCAACCACGACGAGAGCCCCTCCAGCAACAGCAATCCCAGCTCCAAGCATTCCAGTTAGCTTCTCATGCTTCGTCATGAAGTCATTGAGTTTGTCAAAGACATCGTTCAAAAATTCAAATACTTTCCCAAGTTGTAAAGCCTTAGCGGTTGCCCCTCCAAAATATGCTACTGCATTTTGAACTGTTCCCGCTAAGGTATCCCACTTCTGTTTATGAGTGGACATGATTTCGTTGATTTTCTTTTGCATATCTGCTTGTTTTTCTATACGCTTAAGCATTTCATCATAGCCAGCAACGCCTTTATCTATGAGGATTGATAAAGGTCTTGCGGCCTCTTCTCCAAAGAGCTTGCTTAGCACAAGGAGCCTTTCTTGAGAACTAAGAACCTTTAACTTCTCAAGCTCAGCTACCATAGCCCTAATGCCTTTGAATTCTCCTTTCTCATCAAAGAATGAAAGCTTTATCCCTTTAGCATCCAGAATAGGTCCTACAAGCTCTTTTATTCTTTTAGAATCAAGTTTATGGGATGCTTCAGCCATTTTGGTAAGAGCCATGGCTAAGTTTGTTCCAGCGGTAGATCCTTCTATACCTGAAGAGGCAAGGACACCAATTACAGCTGATATTTCTCGTGCAGCTTCAAGCCCTTGAAGTTTAAGAGCTTTAAGGGATGGTCCAAGATATCTAAAAGTGTAATACAAGTCCTGAACTTCAATCCCCGCAGCATATTTCAGCCTTTGCAGGATATCCATAAACTTAACCATATCCTTATCGGCAACGCCCATTGCTTCCTGGAATTTAGCTACATAAGTAGCCGCTTCTTTAAAGGGAATGTTCATCAAAACAGCAAACTTAGCCGCAGCCTCTCCAACTCCTCCCAGGATGTATTGAGTTTGAACTCCTTGCTCTCTCAAAGCTATAAACATTTCTATCATGTCTTTAGTAGAACCGGGAAGTTCAGTGCCAAGCCTTTTGGCAAGCTTTTGAAGCTTCTCAAACTCTTCTCCAACCTTACCCGTTTCATCCATGATCGTTGTCTTAAGCCTCGTTTGAGCCTCTTCAAGATCTGCGAAAGTTGATACCGCCTTTTTGATCGGGGCAACCATTATCATTCCATTAGCCATAGCTCTCATCCCAAGACTTTCTATCTTCTCCCCAAGCTCTTTAAACTTCTGCGAAACCTTAGTTATTTCAGTTAAGGCATTATTGCTCATCTGCTTGAAGACCTGAGAAGCTTTGTCTATCGCTTTTAGCATTATCCCTATGGTAAAAAGACTATCCATGGTATAATTCTCCTATGTGGGTAGTGTGGTTTGTAATATTCTTGTATGCTTTTATCTACATTGGCGCATATATTCTTGCTGGCATCGGAATAGCAGTCTACATTGTCTACCTCATAGTTAAGCATCTTTGGTCCTACTTTAAGCTTAAACATAAGCAAAGGCATATTCATAAGCTAAATAAAAAGTATTCGGGATAGGCTAAGGCATCTTCCTTAACTCTTCTGCCTCTTTCTCGGCAAGCTTGCTTGCCTTCCTCAGCCAAAAGCTTAGCTCCTCTACATCCATATCTTTTAGCTCTGAGATGCTCCATCTTGTGTATTTGCTGAGTGCAAGGATGTCCTCTGCGGAGATAAAAAAGGAAGGTAAGTCTCAGCAAAAACATTCTGAAGTTGTAAAACAAAAGCAAGGTCCATCTCATAAATGTCTTCAAGGGCGACCCTTTTTCCGTCGATTTCCACAAGCTCAGTTATCAAAGCCCAGATAAGCTCATCCGTTGAGTTTGCTTTTATTTGAGCATTGATGAGATGCCGACCTTTGCCTTTATAGATCACAACCTTTTTGCCTTGTATCTCAAGCTCTTTTAAAATCTCCATCTCTACCTCCAAATCTTACATTCCAAGGGCAGCTCTTACTTCAGCAAGCAAGTCCTTACCGTTTACTCGATAGATGTAGTTAAACTTATCTATCTCAAGTATTTCCTCTCCGTCTACTTCAAGCCTGAAATAGTGAGCCTCAAACTCTACATCTGAAGTCTCATCCGAGCCTTGCTTAAATCCCAAAAGCTTAGTTTTGTAAAAAAAGCCCTTGATGGTTGCCTTAACCGGGATGTAGCTCATTTTGCCAGTTGTTACATTGTATTTTTGGATAGCAGCTCTTATGTCAAGCAAGGGTGAATACGATGGATCAAAAAGCACCTTCAAGGCTTCTTTATCTATGGATTTGAACTTGATAGTCCCCTTAAGCTTGTCTATATGCCCAATAAGCGGAACTTCCATGCCTCCAGCAACACCCATTACCTGCATGTCAACTACCTTGTGGTTAATCTCCGGCAAGGTCACCTCAGCCTTGCCAAGCCAGATTTTACCGTCTACATAAACATTGGCATCGTTTAAGACATTAGGATATTCAAAAGCCATCTTAGCCACCTCCTTTTCTATTTCTTTTTATAGGTATCAAAGTTTTAGCCTCCGAAGAGGTTGTTAAAGTAGGTCACATCTACTTCTAAGATGTATTCAATGGTTTCAGCAGGCGGTGGGGCAAGATAGGTGATGTAAAACCTAATTATGCCGTTTGCGAGGTCTGTAAGCGGGTTATCCTGGGGACGGAAATAAACCTTTGCCCCAATGAGAAAGTTTCTACCTACAAGACCGTTTAACCAAATGTTAACCGTTGAGACTACAGATTCTATCAGCCTCTTATTCATTGGGTCGTCTACCTTTTGCCAGGTCAAAAGCACAAGGTTGTTCTCTATCCAATTAGCCATGCGTCTACATGGGATAAAGGCATCCTTGATGTCTGTCTTTTCTGGGAATGCTGCTGTTCTATTACCCCAGAGCTTCCAGCCAGAAGTAAACCTAAAGATGGTGCATATTCCTTGCTCGTTAAGATAGTTTGCCTCCTGTATGGACAGGATCTTCTCTGGGGCATCTATGCGGAGCTCTTTGTTAGATGGGCTCTCGTAAGGGACGCCTGTATTCTTTTCGTCAACCTTAGCTGTCAAGCCTGCAGCATGTGCTGATAACCAATGCTTCATTCCGTTAAACTTTACATGAGGCCAAAAGATCACCGCATGAGGCGACCCAAAGTTATCTTTAAAAGCCTTGGCATCAGTTGGCAAAATAGCATCTGGTGGAGTATCGATGTAAGCCATAGCTTTGAAGTGGTTGTTTAGCTTCTCAGCCTTTGCGATCATTGCGTTTGCTACACTTTGATGATAACTAAAGCCCGGGGCTAAGATGGTGCCTACTACCTTGCCAAAGAGGGAGAAGACCTCTTCAATGGTCTCAAGCCCAGTTCTTTTTCCAGTCGTAGAGTTGTAGCCACCTATAATCTCCCCAGGAGTGATAACAGTTGGGTCCGGATGACCCTGGGCGTCTTTGTGAATATCAGGGTCAAACACATTAACAAAGATGGCTGGGGTCATTTGATAGAGGGTAAAGTAAATCCTTGCAAACTGAGAAAGCGTATACTTCTCTTCGCTTTCCCCCTGAGGGACCTCCCCGAAGGTCTGCACATACTCCTTGTAGCTAAAGATAAGCTTAGGCTCATTGATGGGTCTTGCCCCAGAAGGCAGCGTCTGCACCGGGGCTGTCCCTACCACAAAAGGTAGTGCACTATCGCAAGTCCTAACCCCAAGTATCTTGGTATCAAGTTCTTGAATGTAAACTCCATGCTGAAAAGCCATTCTGGCACCTCCTTATGTTTATTTAATTTCTATAAGCTCTCCGTTCTCAATCAGCCTTCTGACCTGCGAACAATCAGGAAGCCCTATGTAAACCGTGTTCGGTATAAGCTGATAAAGGACCCCTTCATGCGTAAAGTGATTGATAGCCCTGCCCACATACCTAAGCTGTTTTGGGATAGCTTCCTTTGGGGCTTCTTCCGGGGCTTCCTTAACCTTAGGCTCGTTTAAATCTTGTTTTAAATCTTGTTCTAAAACTTCGTCCTTCTTACGGGGCATGCTTCACCTCCACATAGGGCATATATATTGCTAATTCAAAGTTTTTCTCAAAAAGATAGGGCTTTTTCCCCTCTTCCTCGTTTTTGAAAAGCTGTCCCTTATCCCTAACCTTAGCGGAAACAGTTATCCCAAAGCCATCTACTACCGAAATTGTGATAGGCTCACGAAAGAGCTTCTGAAGCTTAAAGCAAGCAGAAATTACCTCATCTAAAAAGACATCTGGTCCATCACCCTGTGCGGTAAGTGTCAAAAGACATTCCATTTTAAGAGTGTAAACATTTTCTATGCCATACCATGTGGCATCATTATCTTTCTCAAATTCGCTTACAAACTCAAACCCAGAAAACATCACCCGCAGATGAGGCTCAGCTGGCATAACTGGTTGAGGCTCAACAAGCACAGTAAGCCCAGTTTCCTTCTTCAGAAAATCAGCAAGGATATGCTTTATCACTCCAGCGTAGCCTATATCCCTCACGCTAAACTCCCTTACTTCTTTAGCCATCTTTCAACCTTCTTGGTGATTACTTGTATATCTGCATCATCTACTTTGAGATAAGGTCTTGCTGGGATCTGAACGCTATCTTTAAGCACAAAAAGGACCTGTGGTTTTCCTTTTTTATCAGCATAGAGGATGGCTTTTCCTGAGCGAGATTTCCAGACCCTATAGCCTGCAGATTTCATAGCCTTGACCACTGCTTCAGGGCTTGCCCCGTATCTACGCATAAGCTTTCTTGTTTCCCAGCCTGCAGGTATCCAAAGCTTCCTTGCCTTCTTTGGCTTAATTGTGCCTCCAAGTTGGTGGATCCTTCCATAAATGACACACGTCCCCACTATCACGCTTATTGCATCTGCCTTATGGGTGATTGAGCTAAGAAGCCTTCCTGTATCCCGAAGCGTAAGCCCAGACTTCTTATAAGCCTTGGTTAAAGGGGCATTTTCCGGACGAATGCCTGAGCGGATTTTCCTCTGCGTTGAAGATACCATATATTGTCCAAGTTCATTAAAAAAGGCTGGATTAAAGAGCTTTTGCGGTAGCTCCTTAAGCTTCACAAGGTCTGCGATATTTACTTCGCAGTGGATCATTCTTTAAAAACCTCTCCAGTCAGGTCTCCCTGGGATTACATATGCAACTGGTTGCCCCTTTCCGGAAAAGCCTTCTCCTTCAATGCTTGTTCCAAACTCAGCTCTGAGTAGCTCAACCGCATCTTTTGCTTTGTCTCTTGCTATCTCTTCGTTTTCAGCGTAACTATAGAGCTCATAAAGCGTCCTCTTAAGCAATGCCTGTTTTATAACTGGATGCGTTAAGTCTACCTCTTTTCCGTATGTGCGAAGCTTTGCCTTAAGCCAGACCATAGCCTTTTCTAAACACCTCTCAACAACTTCTTCACCTTCGTCCCCGATGAGGGCGCTCAAATTATAAGGCTTTATCTCTCTTTTTAACTCGGCTATAAGGTCGCTTGGTAGCTTCATACTCAGGGCTCAACCCCTCCCAAAAAGGGTGTTTATAAACGTTTATAAACGGGCTAAAATCGCCTTTTCTTAAGGCCCCCTATACCTAATATAGGGGGTCTTAAAAATACCCCTTATAAGCCAATTTAAGAGGTCACCTTTGCCCAGCATATAGCGTCGACTACAGGCACTGGTAAGGGCTTCGATTTACCTACTATCTCAACCCCGCTTGGGTTCTTCTTCATCTCATAAGTGGCAAAGAGAGGCAAAGGCACAAGCCCAGCCTCAATGTCATCTATAGCGCAGTAAAAAAGCGTATGCGGAGCTTCAAGAGATATAGCGCAAATCTTATCAGGCGGGACTACATACTTACTTTGGTTGGTTAAGAGATCAAGATACTTGTAATGCATAAGCTCAATGGTAAAACCAGCTATGTTTATGGCCTTTTCAGTGATCTGAATCGCAATCTTACCCTCGGTATGGACATTTAATGCGAGCCCAGCAAGAGTAGAAAAGGCTTTTGCTCCAGCTAAGAATACTATGTTTCCGTAGCCGTTTTCTATAATTGTCTGTGAAATGGCTATCAGGTCTTCTAAAACTTCCGAAAGCTTTTTATTTGGGTCATCCCAGAGTTTATCTACTGTATAAGCCAAAGTGCTCCCAAAGTTAACGGAATAGGTCTCAAGCCCGCTTGCTGTCTTCATAGGATAGGCTATCTCACCGGTTAAAGACTGAGCGGCTAAAGCCTCGGTAGTTTTTCTAACCACTCGCCTTAGAAAATCGATCTTATCCGTGATGTATTGCTGTATGCCTTTTGCGGTTAAAAGTTGCATATCGTTTAGTTCCTTTGCAGAAAGGAATGTTGAAACCTCAATCGGTTGAGGCTCAATATATGTTATTCCTCCCTTATCTTCTCCTACTTGGACTGCTGTAGAACCTCTCCTCACAACTGGAACATTTTTCACCACTCGTTTTATCTCGGTATACCCAAGGACAGGGAAGGGATGCTGTTTCCTGTTTGCTTCAGGATAAACCCTGTCCATTACCGGGGTCATAAGAGGTGGCAAGACCTGCAAGGTCTCGGCTATAGCCTTGGGGGTGAAAAATTGCCTTAAGTTAATTTCAAACATCCTTCAACCTCCTTTATATAGTTTTGTTTTTTCTCTTGTAAACTGAGCGTGGGCTTCCCCCACGCTCAAAAGCCAAAGCCTAACAAGTTGGCTTTGGCTTTGGCACCCTTGGTTTCCTGCCTTTCCCCATCTTTGCTCCCTCCTTGCTTTGATTTACACTCCGTAGATATCCCTTAGCCTTGCTAAGTCCCTATCGTCTGCCTGTAAAAAAACATCTCCTACCTTTACAAGCAGGTTTGCCTTTACCACGCATCCATGGACAAGCACATTGGCTATGCTCTCCTTTGTAGTATCAAGGATATGGGTTAACACTCCGATAGGTCTTGTGGCATAGGCTACTTTGACAGCTGTTCCATTAGCCGGGGCTGAAGAAAAGGTTATGCTTATTTCCCCGGTTTCGTAATTGATAGTTCCTGAGATACCAGTCCCTATTATTCTTCCGCAGCCATCATCCTTGCCGATGACGCTCCCAGCCTGAACCTCAACGCTTAAACTTGCAGTGGGACCATTAGGCAAGGTTCCGGTAAAAGTGGTTGTGCTTCCATCTCCTGTCCCAAGCGTAAAGCGATAATCTTGCGCCTCAGAAAGGTAGACATATTTGGTATAAGGAATAACCTTCCCCTCGGCATTAAGAGAAAGTATCACGCCAGCATCAAGAATCCCCTGGTTCTCTTTGCAAGGGTAGGTTAGGATTACTGCCGGATGAACCGGGCTAACAACCTGTTTTTCTGCAAGGCTTTGTTTTCCTAATACAGCGTCAAAAGCCATCTCACACCTCCTATACTTTTGATAGTAGTTTCATTCCGTCGATGTCTTCTTCAGCTTTATCTACATCCCCAAGGTCCATCTCACCAGGACGGACAGGCAAGGGGATACTCTTAAAGATTTCAATTAGCAAATCTATCGCTGAAAGCTTCCTTGTTTCTTTACCATTAGACTCATCAGAAAGCTCAATCTTTTCCTCATAAGGTAGATAGTCCGCAAGGAGAAGAACCTTATCATGTAAAGCCTTCGGCACCTTTCCACTAATTGCCGACCTCAAAGCCTCTTTCTTAATGCTGATTAGCTCCTCTTTAAGCTTCTTAATGGTTTCTTCCTTTTCTTTGAGAACCTCATCAGCCATCTTTTCCTCCTCCTTCTCTATTTTTTTCTTAAGTTTCTCAACTTTTGGCTCAACCTTCTTCCGAACTTCTTCAGGTATCTTTACTCCTCTTGCCCCGTGAAGATAAGCAAGTGCTGCAGATATAGCTTTTTTCACGATCACTGGCTTTCCGTCCACGATATCGACAACCAAAAACTTGTAGGCTGATTTGGTTTCTGGGTCAGCCTCAGGGTCTTGATAAAGTGAATAGGCTTTAAGCCCAGCTATACCATATTTCTCAAAAACTCTCTTCCTTGCTGCCTCCACATCCCATTCAGTATCTACCACATCCAAGCTCTCAAGGGGTGGTGGTTTATCGGCAAGTTCTTCAGCATCTGCAAAGTTAAAGGTCCAGCACTCGGAACAATCGGAAAGGTTTACCTCTTTAAAGACCTTTAAGTCCTTTATCTTTGGCGGAACAGCTCCAAGAAGGGCTACATGATGAAGATACTTCTTCCCGTCTTGCTGTTTTCTTATACCAACTGACCATTTCTTATAGAGCCCCTGTTCAAAAGCTTCCTTAACCAGGTCGTTTAGCTCAACCTCTCCAATTAACGAACCATCCTTCTTTTCTATCCTCTTAACCCAGCCGACAGCTGGCATATAATCAGCAAGAGTATGCCCAAGGGTAATAGGGACTTCACCTTGAAAGTTCTGAATAAGTTCCTCAAGGTCCTTTTCGGTGATTTCTACATCGCCAAACTTACCAGTCCGCACAAGCTCAAGCTTGAGCATACTGCCTCCTTAACCTTGTTAAACTAAAGAATAAACAAGAAAAAAGGGCTGTATGTAAAACCTGCTAAAATTGAAAAGGGGAATTTAAAGATTAGACGGAAATGGTGAGGCTATGAGACCTTACGGTTTTTTGCGAGACCTCTTCTTTTTCTGCTCTGAAGAACCATCTTCAAAAGCATCCCTAAAATATTCTGAAGCTTTCCGACGCCATTCCGCTTGCTCTTTGCTATAAATCAAACATCCTCCCAAAGCAAGGACAAATATATCTCTTTTATAGTTTTCGTCTTTTATCCTCTTCAGATACTCCTTGGCTTTAGCCCAGTCCCCACGATGAAAGTATAAGCGAAATAGGTCCGCTAAAGCCGCATTTTCTGAAGTAAAGCGACGATATTCTTCTTCAGTTAGGCTAAAACCCAACTTTTCTCTTTCTTCGTCTGTGAGGTTATGATCATACACGGTTTCCTTTAGCTTCGGCAAGGATCTCCTCCAGCATTTTTTTAAATTCTTGTTCGTCATAAATCTTCTCTAATATCTTCCGCACGCTTGTCTCAGACAATTTTGCTTTTTCGGCTATCCAGGCTACTACCCTTTCATATAGAATATTGTAATCATCAAGAAGGATTTTCTCAAGTTCTTTTACCGCTTCTTTTTCCTTAACCCCAATCCTCTTAAGCAGATATCTAAAATTCTGCACAAGTGAGTTATACCCATAGCCTTCCTCTAAAATCTTCTTTTTAAACTGCAGTTTTGCATCAGGTTTAATCCTTTTCACAAACAACTTATCAAATGTATGTCTTGAGTAAAATTGATTGATCATTTCCATTACAATTACTTCCTTTTTATCAAACAAAACCACTCCTTTAGGTCTTAAGTGATTTAGTTCATGCCATAAACTTTCCAGTGCATATTCTTCATTAAAGGTTAAAGGCTGATTAGCTTTTAACTTTTGAAGAGCTGAACGCAAATCCCTTGCAGGATTATATCCTAAATGTTTAAACTCATATGTTGAGACACTTATCCTCCCATCTAATGAATAGCAAGCCATAAAATATTTATCATCGTATTGAGCTCTCAATTCCTTCAATTCTCTATAAGGGAAAAGTTCCCTATTACTTCTTACAAACTCCTTTGTAAACCCTCCAACCTCTTCAAATGTATCATAATTGTATTTATCAATAAGGGCAATACCTTTCTTAGCCTCTCTCGTTAAGCCTTTCCCTGCCTGAATTTCCTTAACCTCAAGCCCAAGTTCCTTTGCGGTTTTGACTATCTCCTCATAAATTCCGTATTTCTTTGCCCTTTCTATCATCTGAGGTGTAAGCTTCCAGTAAGAACCGCTCTCAAGTGGATGCACTCCAAAACCCTTAGCTGGTGGCTCAGAAGGAAGGTTCCTTGTTATAGACAAACCAAGAGTTTCAAACTCCTCTCTATGAACTGCCCGCACAGTTGAACGACAGTTAAAATGAAGAGGTGGCCAATTAGAACTCCACCATGGATCATCCGCAGGTCTTATTACTCCTGACCTTGCTCGGCAGATCTTCGTCTGCCTTGCATCCGTAATACCTACAAACTCAAGATAAGCAGGCTTTGCCTTCCTAAACTGATAAGCCCTCCCAGCGTTGTAAGCTGTCTGAATGTTCGTCCTGAAAACCGTCTCCCAATACCAAGGGTTGCTCCTATGGAAACCTGCCCTTTTCAAAAGCTCATCCTTTCCCCCTTCCTCCCAGAACTGCCTTAAAGTCTTTCCTTCCTGCAAAACCTTAATCAGCTTTTCCCTGATGGCATTTATAGCATCAAGCTCCGTAAGCCTTGCCACTGTAAAAGCCCGAAAACGAAGCTTTGCCTCTAATTCCTCCCACTCCTCCTTCGTCATAGGAATTCGCATGAGAAAAAGCTTTTCTGCCTCTTCAAAGCTTAAAGGCTCAGGAATTACATCCAACACATCGTCTCCAAACTCAATCTTTGACTCCGCATGGTCCATCCCCATAAGAAAGCTAACCACTAAAACATTTCGCACCGCTTCCACAAGCCTTTTTCTAACCTTCTTGGGAAATCCTAAACTTTTTTCCTGGAATTGAGTATCAGCAAACTTCTTTAGCCTTCCATAACTAAGGTTTAGCCCTTCTTCAATGAGGTCTAAGATGACCTTTTTTGCAGACTCACTTGCTATCTCAAGCTCGTTTGCCTTGAAACTTTCGTCTATGAGATGCGCAGGAACTTCCGTTTTTTTTTATCTATATCGGCAAAAAGTAGAGTTGAGCCCTGACCTGGTTGGACCTTAGGAGAAACAAAAGCATCGTTTTGATCCTCTGGCTCGGGGATATTGTATTCCCGGTAGAGGGTTGATTTTGAGATAGGAATACCAAGCTCTATTGCCGACTTGATTGTGTCCCAACTTGCATATTCGTCAACATCAAACTCAAACACAGCGGAAACATCAGGACCAAAATTTAGCTCGCAAATCCATCGAATAAGCGTCCTTGTTAAAGTGTTGGCAAGGGCTATAGCATCCTGTCTTGCTACCGCTTGAAACATCCTTTCATGGACTTCCGCTTGAGCCCTTGTGCCATACTGACCCTCAGCTGAAGCTAAGCTCTGCCCAGTGATGGCATAGGCTATTTGATTGTCGCAAGCCTCAATCAATGTTTTAAAGTTATCAAGAGAGCCCCGAACCTCAAGGGTTTTCACATCCTTCACATTTCCCAGGGCAACAGCAGCATCACCCTGAATATTAGCCAAAGCTTGAGCAAGCTCTATAGCCCTTTTCCTTGCCTGCTCTTCATCCTCGCTCTCAAAGATGGCAAGCACCGTTGGCACGCCAAACTTCTCAGCTGCCGTCATCCAGAACCGCCATCCAGCTTGCTTAAACATCATCGGCCAGTAGCATTGCTTTAAGACTGATGAACCGTAAGGGCTCTCCGTTGAACCATGCCTATGAACGATAAATTTATATTCCGTCTCCAAGGGGACCTTTTCTCCATACTGTAAAAAATACAAATTCCCCTGATAGTCAAACACAAACCGCTCAGGGTCTCTATACTTCAGGGCTGAAGGGATGTATTTTCCATCTTTGACCTCCCAGATAATTTCCGTGACTGAGAACCCGAACTCAAGGGCTGAAAGAATGTTCTTACAAGCCTGCCAAAAGTTTATCCCTTCAAGGCATTTATAGATAAACTCTACCACATCTGACCTCTCAGAAATCACCGAATAAGATCTGTTTAAAGCCACGGACTTTCTGAGCTCAAGCAAACTATAAACTCTTGCATCAAGTAGCATCTTTTTATACAGGGCTAAAGTCTCGCCCCGGTCTTTCAAAATCTCATCCGGGTTTGGCATAAAATCAAAAAAAGACATGATCTTTTTATAGGGGTTTGCAATCTCATTTGTTAGGATGCTTGTATCAACCTTCTTTACAGGGCTTCTCTTCATAGCCTTCATAGTTTTTTTCATAGCCACGCTTGCCTCCTGAAAAAGGGTTCACCCCTCATGATGTTTGCACTGTGTCTATGTAGTCCAAGGGGAATGGCTACAGGTTCTACCGCCCGCTTAGCAATAACTTCAGATACCGCCATCTCAAGGGCATCTGGCAAGTCATCATGCCCCCGAGGAAACTCCTCAAGCTGTTGCAAAAGAAGGCTCTGGGTCTTCTTAAAAAGGATGATCCCAGCCTCAATTAGCGGGCTAAGCTTACTTATCCTGAGTTCCTTGTTCACTGTGTGCTTTATGCCCTTAACCGGTAAAACAAGCCCTTCCTTTAAGGCTTCACGAAGAAGCTGGTTCTTATAAATCTCCTGAAAAGCTTGTATTTCAAAAAGGATCTTATCCGGTCTCCAGGCACGGTATTTGTCTATAATGCGTCTTATCAAGGCTAAGTCCGAAATCTTCTCTCCCTCAGCATCAAGCACATAGATTTGATTATTTGAAGTTCGCCCAACTACAACTATTGCCGAATAATCCCCTGTTGACTTCCCAGTTGCTGGATCAACAGCCATAATAACTCGTTCAAACTTGATGTTCCTTAGCTCGGATGGCTCATAGAACTGAAACCACTCAGGCTTAAATTTTTGTTCTTCCTCAGCCACTGGCTCGTTCATCCATTCTGTAGCAAAAACGAAGCTCCCAAGCTGTTCCCTCTTTTTCTCTATATCCTCTAAGCTCCAACGCTCTGGCCAAAGAGGCTTGCCCTCAGGGGTTATGGCTGAAAAAACAACTCCTACCCAGTCTTTTAGCGTCCCAGCTTCTATCTCTTTAAGCAACCTTGATGGAAGGTCATCCGGATGAAGTATGGTATTCACGATGATTATCTTTGCCCCTTTCCCCAAGTTCATAACCACTCGCTTAAACCATTTGTAGACCTTGTCTCTGCTGATTTTGCTTTCAACCTCTTGGTCCTTAAGTAAGTCATCGCAGATAACATGTGATGGTCTCTTGTATCTATCTTTAATACCCCTTGCCGACTGCCCAGCACCAAGAGCAGCAATAGAATTTCCGTTTTTAAGCGTAATCTTTCGACCTGTCCATATCTCACCTTTCAAGCTTCCGAAATCCTCTAAGATCCTCTCGTTATGCTCAAGCTCAAACCTTATGCTTTCAAGGATATCCCTTGCACTATCAGAGCTTGCAGAAACGATAACCGGGAAGACATTCTGCTTAGTTAAAACAAGCCACAGCGGAAAAGCCTGAGCCATCCTTGTAGTCTTTCCATGGTCCCTCGGCTCAATATCCAAAAATCCCTCAAATCTTCCCTCCTTAAGATAAACCCTTGCCTTTTCTTTGACATACCGAGAAAGGATATCTACATGTTCTCTTTTTACCTCTCCAGAGTTGATGATATCTATTATGACTCGTTGATACTCAGCCATAGGTATGCTAAAGGCATGAGGTAAATAATACCTGCAGAAAAACCCAAAGTCCCTCCTTGCCTTCTCTATCCGTTCTTGTCTTTCAAGCTCACCGGAAACATCAATCCTACTTAGGACTTCCTTAAGGATGCTCATTCTTGAGCCTTTACATTATTGATTATCTCTTTTAACTTTCTTAAAAGTTCAGGCTCCTTTGCAAGCTCAAGCGAAAGAGCCTGTATAATCTCCTTTTTTGCTGCTTCAAACCCTTTCTGATAATCAAGCCTCAGTCTTGCAACTTTCACCTGAGCATCAGCAAGTCTCTGGACAGCCCTGATAAACTCTTCTGCACTCTGAAAATCAAGCTCTTCTACAGTCTTTGAAAACTCAAAAAGCTTATGAGCAAGAAGGCTTGATGTCACTTCAATTACATCTGTGTTTGGGTTGCTTCTCACCGCATCGATCAGGACCTTAGCCTCTTCTAAGCTCTTCCTATAGACCTCGGCTATTTCCCGAGAGGACTTGATCTTTCTTCTTATAGACTCCCGAGAAATATCGTAGCCTTCAGCTCGAAGTATTTGCTCAATCTCCGCAATAGACTTTTTCTCCTGTTCATATAGATAGATCACCCTGTCTAAAAGCCCGTATAGGTCTACTTTTGACCGCCTGCTCATACTCCGTCCCTATCATCAATAGCGATAGCCTCATCCTTGATGGTCCCTTCAAGCAAATCAACCCCCTTCGGGGTAAGCTTGTAGAAAACCTGTTTATCATAGCGTTTTATCGGATGTTCCTTTTCTATCCTTTCCACATAGCCCTTGTCAACTAAGTATGCGATAGACTTCCTTATGGCAGTATCCTTGTAATCTCTGTAAAAGATAGACACGATGTCAAGCTCAAGAACCATATTCGGATATACCTTGTGCAAAAACTCAAGTATCATTCCTCTTAAGGATGCATATTTCATCATTGTTTCCCCCTAAGCTCATCGTAGCGCCCTTTCAAATAGAAAAACTCCTTTCGCATCTCATCGATCTTCTCTGCAATTGCTCGTAAATCCCCTCTCCAGCCTGAGATATCAGCAAACACCTCTTCTTTGGTCACATACTTTGTCTGAAGCTCATTTTCAAGTTTATCTACCCTCTCAGCAAGTCTGTTTATTATCTTTTCAATCCGCACGATTAAGTAAATGCAAAAGGCAAAAAGCGCAAAAGTGCCCCCTTTCTCCAGAACCTGCAAAAGAGCAAACTCCACTACTTGCCTCCCTCGCCTTTTACCTCGCCTTTTAGGCTCTCAAGAATAAGCCTTAGCTCAGAACAGTAGCTACGCATAAGCTCTATGTTTTTTAGTAAGCTCTTTGCGTTTTCAGGGTCAAGGCAGTAGCTCCCGTTTGCTTTGAAAAATTCCACTTTATAGTAGCTCGGCTCTTCCGGAACTTCTGGAAGCTCAGGTCTAACATACTCGGTCTTAACAATCTTACTTGCCGTAAGCCCCAGAGGTGAACAACCTATTAAGCTCAAGCAAAATAGGGTCAGAGCTATCCGTTTCATTTCCTCCCTCGCTCTTTGGTTCTAAAGCATCTATTTCCTGAAGCCTTTTAATCGTCTGCCTGTAGACCTTTGCTCTTGCACTACATAACTTATTAGCTTTAACAAGCTCAAGCTTTAGAGCAGAAATTGTTTTTAGATTGCTCTCGTTAGCCATTTCACATTGTTTTAAAGCTTCCTCAAGCTTTTTAACTTCAAGCTTTACTTTCTCAATCTTTAATCCCTGTATATACCAAGCTGATTTAAAACCAATAGCAAAAAAGAGAGCCCCGATAAACAAATACTTTAAAATCCTAAAACTTAAGAAGCCTATCATCTAACCTCAAGCCTCCTTTTATACCTTTCCGACTTTTCAAAGATACGATACGGATACTCAATGTTCACTACGCATAGGTCAAGAAGAGAGCCATTTTTAAGCCTGATAACCTTTCTCTTGCATTGCTTCTCAACCTTAAAAACATCACAGCTTCCAGCCCTTGCAATTTCTCTGTTTAGTAGAGATGCTCCTCCGTTATATGCCCTGAACGCAAAATACCAGCCCTTGCAAAAAACCGAGTTATAACACTCCCTATCATAGAGGATTAGAGCTCTTATGTTCCATCTTGGGTCATAAGGATTGAAAGGGAACTCCTGAAGCACCTTATACCTCTCGTGTAGCTCTTTTGCAGTCTCAGGCATAAATTGCCCAAGCCCCATTCCGCCGTCAAAAGCTGTAGCTCCTTCATTACATCTTGACTCCTGCTCAATCTGCCCAAGAAAGAGATGAGCCGGTGCATTCATCCCTATATGATATCTTGCCTCACGAATTACAAACGGAGCATACTTCATGCATCTATCCACAATCCCTGCGTAAGTATTAGACACAAGCCCAGTTATAGCAATGCTTATCGCAATACTGAAAACCCTCTTCATTTTAGAGCCCAAGCATTAGCCCAAGTAAAATCCCTATGTAAAGTAAGCCTCTGAATATAAGCACGCTTATTCTTCCCACCTCATCTAAATTTTCCGTTGCCCCATAGACAGGCTTAAAAAATGCTGCCCAAATAAGTTCTGCCAAAGCCACCCCTACTGCACACATCGTTATCTTGTAGAGAAATATCCTTAGAGTTTCTCTTCCTGTTATTAAAAGAAACGGCAAAGCTATCAGAAGAGCTATCCCAAACCTTAGAAAATACTTCTTGACTTCAGACATACTTTACCCCCAGAGTTTTTTAACTAAGGATAAGCAGAAATTTCTTAGAGAGTGTAAAACCTGCTAAAAAGACCTATCTTTAAGATCTATTTTTCAGGCAAATTGAAGGGATGCCTGGACTCTAAAAAGGATAGAAGGGCAGGACCTGGCACCCGCCAGACCCCGCCAACTTTGACCGCATCTAATTCTCCAAACCGGATCAACCTGTAAACTGTGATATAATGCACTTTCAACAGCCTTGCTACTTCATCAATACTGTAATACTTGTTTAAATTAATCGTCTTTTTTATGCTTTCAATTTCAAAATGATATCTATTCATACGCAAAGCTTACGACCGGGCTCTTCTCCTTTATCTCAATATACTTTGCTAATTCTCCTCTGTTATCCGCATCGCAAGCCATCTCTACAAGCTTCTTCGTTGCCCTATACTCAGTCTTCACATTGACCAAGGCTTCAAACTTATCACCAAGAATAGCCTTCACTTCTTCCACATGCTCAGGTGGTATCACATACTCATAACCAAATGTCACTTTGCATTCAACTTTATCCTTTTCATCAATGGGCACAATAAATGAAACTGTCTGAGCTTCCTTTAAAAAACTCTTAGCTTCTTCCACGATATACGACTTATACTCTTGATAGACCTTCTCAAGCCTTTTCATATCCTCTTTTATTACAAATGCCGAAAGAATAGCCACAGCAAGCTTCTCATCAACTATTTCAAACTCCTTCCCTCTAATTTTAACTACAATTTTACCACCTGCCATCTCTGTTTTAACCTCTTGCAACAGCTTAGCCATACCCATTTTAGCACCTCCTTTGTTTTTTATGTGTAAAACCTGCTAAAAAGGTAAATTTTCTTCCCTTTCTCTTTCTATTGCTCTTAAAAATCCCCATACACTAACAAGCTGACGATAGCTACACCACCTTATATCATCAATCCCGAACTTCTTCTTCACATATCCCCTTAGCCTTCTTTTCCAGTTATCGCCCAAGATAATCTCCGCATGATATTCTATCATCTTGATCATGCCTTCTTTGTTAAAGCTTAAATTTTCTACCTTTGCCTTCTTTTTCGGTTCAAATCCCAACGCATATAAGACCTCTAATACCTTTTCTAACTCCCCTTCATGCATATACTTACAGCTATCTTTCCCAGTGATAGACCTCAACAAAAAACGATACTCCTCTTCCTCTAAACCAAGCTCCTTTTTTGCGATATGTATCTTTGCTATCATTGCCTTTCTGATCTTTTCACTATCTCTTTTCAATCCGGCTTTCATTTCTTTCTCCTTCATCATTGATTGTATACACTACTAACCTTCCAGTTTTAGTCCTTATCTCATCTACTTTCTTAATGTATCCAGCCTTCTTAAGCTTTGAACAATACGCCCCTGCCTCTTGTCTTGTTATGCCAACTATCTTAGCAATCTCCGATACCGTAAACCTCCTTAAATATCTCATTGATTTTAACACCTTATCAACCACCCTATACTTCTTTTCCACAAAAATGTATTTCCCATCTTCCAATTTGACATATCCTTTAGACACATAATATCTAAGCACTTGCTTTAAGTATTTTCTTTTCTTCGGAAAAGCTCCTCTTATCTCTTCTAATGTTGCCTCTCCCTTCTCAGCTAAAAAGTCTAAGATTTTTCCATACTTCTTTTCCATACTTATAACCTCTGCACCATCTCAAGTGTAACAACCGTTGCCTCATTTGCTTTAAGCATCCTATAGATAGCGTAAGCATCACGAACTATAATCCTAAAGTCTCCTTGAGACCTTTTCCACAACGCTAAAGCTACCTCTGGATCAAGATTTATTCCCATTGCCGCTTGATAGTAAGTTGAGACATCAGCTACTGATATTGGCTCAAAGTTGACTATTTTCCTCACTCTGCTTTTTAGTCTTCTTTCTTCCGAAAGCCTGCTTGTTATTACTTCCTCACCTAAAAGCATGATAGGCACTTGACACCTTTCATTAAGTCCCCTTAGCATCTCTATATGCTTTTTTGGCATCTTGTCTGCTTCATCTATTATCACAAGTCTTTTCTTATACTTAGTCGTCTTTTCTATCTCTATCAGTGCATCGTAGAAGCTCCGTGGTCTTAGCCCCGTTATCTCAAAGCATATCTCCCTTGCAAGTTGCGGTATCGTCATTCCATCTACATAAAGCACATATACTGCACTTTGATTCTGCACCGCATACCAAATAGCCGTCTTAGTTTTCCCTCTACCAGCACGCCCAGCCACAATCCCAAAAGAACTCGTCAAATCAGATGCTAAAAGCTCATCCGCAAGTTCTTTAAATTGAAGAACATTCTGAGTAAACACGAACACATCAGGATTAAAGCTAAGGTTAACCCCCTCTGGCAAGGTATACCCGAGCTCTCTTAACTTCTCTATCACCTGAGCCTCTATCTCAGCCCTGTTTCCGTTGTATTTCCCATTCTTTAGAAGAGAAAGTGTGGTCTTGTCTATACCAGTTAATTTTTCAATCTGCCCAAGCGTTAACTTGTGATATTCCATTAGTTTTGCTAACATACCGCCCTCCTTTGATAAGGATATACTTTTATGTAGTTTTCCCACCACACCTTCTCTTCTAAACTCATCTCTTCCTCATACCTTTTCATAAAAAGCCTGTCCTCATCCGTTATCTCATACCCTTCAAGCATACAATCAACGAGATATTTATATCTTTCCCTCTTTGACGCAAACACGCTTGGTCTGACAAGCTCAACCTTTCTTGGCATATCATTTAAGCTCTTCGTTAGCTCAATTCTTCGCTGAACCTCCTGTTCAAAAGCCTCTTTATCAAGCACCAAGCTTACTTGCTCCTTAGTCTTATCCTTGATTCTCTTTTTCTGCTCTAAGACAGCTTTTGTCCTCGGTGAATACTCTATTACAGATGGCACAGACTTAATCAGCCTCTTATACTCTTCTCTTATCCTTGCTATCATCTTCCGCTTACGCTCAATAAGCTCAGCTGTTTTCTCTTTATCCTTCATGCTTGATACTTGCACTTCCCTTAACTCCACTATCCGCCCGTCTGGTCTAATGACATATATCCTTGACCTATCATACAGGTCATACCGAACCTCTACACGGGTCTTATCTGGAATATCCCAGAGACCTGTTTCCAAGTCCTCGCCCTCATACAAAACACCGTCAAGCAAGACCCTCCCCCTGTTCACCGACCGCACCGTCCTTGCCATAAGCACAAAATCAAGCTCCTCTTCAACAAGCCGAACCGGCACAAACCCAGCCTTTATTGCTTTCTCAAGCTCTTGCATTGGAGACCTCTTCAGAGCATAATGCTTTCTTTCGTTATATACCTCTACCGCCTGAAATACCTTCAGTAAAAACTCCTCAAAGCTAAGTAGCTTCCCCTCCCGAATAAGCTCTTTTATCCTCTCATCCGCTAAATGCTTCTCCTCTGTGGTCCCAGCAATATCCTTGACCTGCCCCGGACATCCAAGCTCAACGAGTATTCCCTCAAGGCTTCTAAAAAACCGCTCAATCAGCTTTGCCTTTGCGTTATATGGTCTTGCATACCTATGCCAAGCTTCCCTTGTCGGCACAACATTGACGACCTCTCCCTCTTCAGCCTCAACCGCATAGCCCCCGTCCGTCCTATACAGCTCAGATATATCGCTTTCTTTCATTCCGTAAGCGTTAAGCTCTTTGATTATCTCGTTGAAATACCTTGAAACCTCAGGTTTTCCATTATCCGTATAGCAAGTCTTAAACTTCCCGAACCTATGAAGCCCCATCCTCAACGCAACCCCCATAAGGTATGCGTTGTATCTGTCCGCAACCGCAAACCCATAAACAAGCCTCGTCCGCAAATCCAACCAGAAATACCCCTCAGGTCTAAACACCTTACCTGTCTCCACATCCTGCACGAAGAAATTAAAGCGATGCTGGTCTCCAACTATGCATTCAAAAGGCTCAAGGTCGTTATACTGCCTCACAATGTAGAAGACATTATCAAGAGCCCGAGCCCCTCCCCGGGCAAACTTCTCAAGTAGCGGGTTTAGCTTAGCTAAATACTCATAAGCCGAAGATTTACTCCCAACCTTCCATCCCCTCTTTTTTGCCTCAGCAAGCACTGCCTCATAAGCCTTCTTCTTTAAACCATCCCCGCTCTCCCGGATCATCCTCAAATAAACGCCTTGCATATACTCCAAAGCCTCAGGGGACCAGCTCTTAAACCCCTTTGGTCCCTTTTTCTTAAGCACTCCAGCCAGCCCACACTCTTTATAAGCCTTAAGCTTCTTATAAAGAGCCTGGGGTGTTATCCCTGCCTCTTCCGCAACCTTTTGTATCCAATGCCATTTCTTCATCCCCGGAGGCGGATTCAAAGCCTTATGTATCAGCTCCACATCCCTTTGTCTTTCCTTAGCCATAAGGATCGTCTCCTTGCCTATGCTCTCAACCGGAGCCCGAAGCCTTGCCACCTCAAACCTTGCCTGAGCCGAAAGCTTCTCCACATACTCCTCTGGAAACTCCCGAGCCTTCTCTTCATTAGCCTGTATCCACTTCACCTGAGCCGAACCCGGTAAACTTGAAAGAGCTATCCTATACTGTTTCCCACCATTGCCATGGCTTATCTGAACAACGAATTTCCCCTGCTGAATTGCCTTACATATAGCTTGTTTACTTATCCCTAAAAGCTCCTGGACCTCAGCCCTTGAGAGCCAAACCTCAAACTCTGTCATTGCCCCTGACCTGTTAGGGTTGCTTCCCATTTTTCCCCATACTTATTGATCACTTCCCAGTAGCATGTAAAAGAACAAACCCACTTCCCCCACGCCTCCTTATACCTAACCCGTAAGTCATCAATCCAACTCCCATCTATAAACCTTCCATGACTAAGATGTAGCCTTTCTCTTCCACAATGATAGCAATATTGTTTTTCCATTTCTCCCCCCTATACTTTGAAATACTGCTGAAATACTTCTTCTCTAACCATAGAAAATAGCACTATATCATGATTTATTTTTACCCATACCCAGTATTCATTTTTTTCACCTATCGTATATTTACTAACTTTCAACCCATACTTCTTAACAAAGCTAATCATTGCTTCAGAAGTTAACTCTATTTCATACCCAGAAATTGTTATCAATACCCTTTTTACTCCTTTGACATTTAACCCAGATAACTCAAGCAATTTTGATATTATCTCTTCAAGCTTCTTAACGAAAAACTGTAGTTCACTTATTCTTATATTCAGAGAGCCTTCCACTGCTTCTTCTTCTAAAAAAGCTTGTCTCACATCCACAGGCAAAGTAGACAGATCATACAGTTGAGGTGCCCCATTCACTCCTTTTCGAGCTACTGGTTCCCATCCTTCTTCTTTAGCCCTTTTCCAAATTGTGTAGTAGTCTACCCCCATCTTTTTTGCTATTTCATTAAGCGTTACTTGCATACTCCACCTCCATCTCTCTTTTTAGTTTTTCTATTTCCCTTTCTATTCTTTCTTTTTCCTTAAGTAGCCTTGCCAACCTCAAAGCCTTCTCTTCTGCAGGGTCTACCACCTCACATCCAATCGCATGAAGCAAAACCCGAAAAGGCTCCAAGCTCCCAGTGATCACGCAGAAAGCGTGCAAAACCTCAGCTGGGAATCTATATTCTTTTTTAGAAGATGTTGCCTGGTCTAACATATGCTTTGAAATCCTTTGATTGGTCATAATTTCAATCAATTCCACCACCTGCTCCCTGCTATATCCCGACTTCTTAATTGCCTCTGAAATTGCTTTTCTAAATCCTTCCGTGACATCCAACTCTCCCTTCTTAAGAAGCGGAGCCCCTTCCTTATATGTCAATTTTTTCCAAAGCTTTGACATTGACTTTCAATCCCTGCCTTGTTAAATTGCTTACCAAGTAAAACACCAAAACTACTAAGGGAAGGATAAAATGCCCTACCCCCAGAGTTGCTCATATGGCATACCTAAAAAATGGGATATTTTTTGGCGTATTCTTTCCCCTTTGCGTCTTCCGTGTATTACATACCAAAGATACTGCTTGGTTATCCCGAATTCCCTGGCCAAATCAACCAGCTTAACCCCTCTTAGCACAAGAAGAGATTTAATAAGCCTTGCATTAGTCTTGTATCTTGGTTTTTTGATGTTTGCCTTTTTAACCATCATGGGGATATTATACGCAATTTTGCATATATGTCAAGAGGAAAAGAAGTGCAAAGTTGCGGAAAATTAGATAAAAATAGTGAATTAGCTCAAAGAATTAAACATTTACGCAAAAATATTTTAAAATTCTCTCAAAAAGATTTTGCTGAAAAATTAATGATTGGGCTTAGAACTCTTCAATATTATGAATCTAATGAATATCCAATTCCTGATAAGATTTTGCGCTTAATCTCCCAAATTTTCGGTGTTTCCTACGAATGGCTTAAAACTGGTCAAGGCGAAATCTTTGAAAAAAAGCCAAGCATAGAAGAAATCATCTTAGCCGAACAACGCCGCATTAAAGAAAACAGTATCCTTGTTCCTCTTGTAGGAAAAGCTGGAGCAGGCTTCCCTCAAATGAAAGGTGATATTGAAATCATCGGCTACATAGAAACTAAAAAAATCCCCAGAGTTAACCCCTCTGACCTTATTGCCGTTGAAGTTCATGGCGATAGCATGGAACCTACTTTACAGGAAGGAGATAAAGTAATAGCAAAAATTTACATTGGCGACGGTTTTGACATCCCTAATAGAAAAATTGTCATCGTTGCCAACCAAGATGGAGAACTTTTAGTGAAAAGGCTAATGAAAAAAGATGGTCTAATCCTTTTAACCTCTGATAATCCAAATTATCCGCCTATTGTCCCCCAAGAAGCCCGCATCATCGGCGTAGCCTTAAAACTTCTACGAGAAATCTCTTTATAAAAATCCCCCTTGCCTTCTTCTTACTTTTTTCCAAAATGTTTTCTATATCAAACATTAAAAAGGAGGTGCTCTATGGGGGCATTATTACTCCTTATAGGGATTTTTATTTTTGTATACGCCTATTTAAAAGCAAAGCCATGGGGG
>Ga0209739_100147_pt1 | contig 32050 bp, 32 predicted proteins | sample JossMetagenome_2_FD_184729 | JGI IMG/M metagenome (GOLD analysis project Ga0209739, IMG submission 184729) | Hot spring sediment microbial communities from Joseph's Coat, Yellowstone National Park, USA - JC3_ASED (SPAdes) (version 3) | ecosystem: Environmental > Aquatic > Thermal springs > Hot...
TGATTACATATACGGCCATGCCCTTATATACGTGAGAAAACCGCTCCGCTTTTATGACATAGCCGTCCGCAAAACCTTCCTCAGCACCTCCTACCGCCTAGTTGAGGTGGAGATAAAGTATCGCAGGTGCGTCAAGCGTAGGGCCCTCGCCGTGGCGGTGTCGCCCTACACGGGACACGAGTGCTACAGCTTCGCGCCCAAGAGAAGCGAAGTAAGGGCCGTCCCCCTCTCGGCGTATTTCAAAGATATTTAACCTCGTTGCGTACTGCAACACATGAAACTAGGTGCAAAATCTCTGGACACCAAGGGCAAGGGCGTCCCCTTCAAGTTCTATACCGCGTACTACGTCTCTACCTACAGCCGCAGGAAGGCGTACACGCTGAGGGAGCTTCTTGAGGGCGTCAAGACCGCCGACAAAAACACGTTGTTTCACCACGTCTTCCACGCCGTGAGGGCGAAGCATCTACTGCCGCCGAGGTACAACAACGACTTCGCCCGGTGGGTTGGGGAGGAGGTGGGCGACGAGGAGCTGGCGGCGGCTTTGTCGGACATCTCCGGCGCCGAGCCGGCCGCGATCGAAGACATAAGGAAGGAGATAGTGGCGATACTTGAGCCCGCCGCCGACGAGAGGCGCGGCAGATCTGAGTTCGTCTTCGTGGGGATGGAGCCGGTTGTGGTGGAGACTAAATACGTGGCCCACACCCTCGCCGAGTTTCTCGACCTAGTCGAGGTGGTGCCCGGCGAGTCTATACTCTACCACTTCGTCACCAGGAGGGTGTTGCGTAGCGCGGGGAGGAACGACTTCTCCACGTGGCTGGACAAAAACTTCGGCCTTGCGGAGGTGGCCGACGAACTGTCGAGGATAGACCCCCTAGCCTTCAACAGCGAGGAGGCGCTGAGAGAGGCCATATTGACGGTGCTTAAGAAGTGGCTGTTATGATCGAGCGGTATATTCAGTTCGTGGGGGAGGACGAGGTAGACGCCATCGTCAAGTTGGCGGAGCGGCTACAAGACCTCTCCATACTTCACGTCAACTCCACCGCGGCGGGGGGCGGCGTGGCTGAGATCCTCAACCGCCTAGTTCCGCTCATGCGGGAGCTGGGCCTCAGGGTGGACTGGAGGGTGATCAGAGGCGACCAGGAGTTCTTCACAGTGACGAAGACCTTCCACAACGCCCTGCAGGTCGGCGCCGTGGAGGTGCCTAGAAGCTTCTACGAAATATACGAGAGGTGGCAGGAGATAAACGCCAACGAGCTAGACCTCGACTACGACGTGGTCTTCATCCACGACCCCCAGCCTGCCGGCCTTGTGAAGTACAGAAAAAGAGGGCTTTGGATCTGGCGTTGCCACATCGACGTCTCCACGCCGAATCCAGAGGTGTGGGGCTTCCTCCGGAGGTACGTGTCGCAGTACGACGCCGCCATCTTCCACATACCGGAGTTCGCCCGAGACGACCTCGAAATACCGCAGTTGCTCATCCCGCCGTCTATAGACCCCCTGAGCCCTAAAAACGTGGAGCTACCCCCCACGGCGGTGGAGCGGGTGATGCGGAAATTCGACATAAACCCAGAGCGGCCCATTCTTCTGCAAGTGTCGCGGTTCGACAGAGCTAAGGACCCCCTGGGCGTCGTGGAGGCGTACCGACTCGCCAGACGACGCATGCCTGGCCTCCAGCTGGTGTACCTCGGTAGCCCCGCCCACGATGACCCGGAGGGCGAGGCCGTGTACAGAGAGACCGTAGAGGCGGCGGGCGGCGACCCCGACATACACCTGCTTATGCTCCCGCCCGACAGCCACTACGAGGTAAACGCCTTCCAACGCGCCGCTACAGTCGTCATGCAGAAGTCCATAAGAGAAGGCTTCGGTCTCACCGTCAGCGAAGCCCTTTGGAAGAAGAGGCCAGTGATAGGCGGCAAGACGGGCGGCATAAAGATCCAGGTGATACACGGCGTCACCGGCTTCCTCGCCACCTCGCCGAGAACCGCGGCCCACTACGCCGTATATCTGCTCAGAGAGAAAAGATTAAGGGAAGAAATGGGCGCCGCAGGCAGAGAACACGTCAGACGCAACTTCCTCATCACACATCAACTACGCAGATACTTAATGGCCATAGCGTACGTGGCTAAGAGAGCGATGTGGAGTGACTGACGACGTGGCAAGATATTCGCCAAGGCGCTCCATAGAAACACAGACAAGGCGATCCCAGCAACCGTCCAAAAGAGGCACTTGAGGCGGCGGGGTGTCCATTCTGTTTCAAAACGGCATCGGAGGCCTCGAGAAGATGCTTGGCGCTGGGGTTGATGTGCGGCATAGTCGTGAGTAGCCGCCGTTGAGTTTATAAAATCAACACCCTGTATAGCTGTGGAGGTGAAACTTGACTGGGATAAGCTCGAGGAGGTGGTGGAGAGGGCCGTTAGGAAGGCTAGGACAGAGGAGCTCAAAGACGTGGCAGAGGCCCTCAAGATGTTGGCCGAGTACGTGAAGACTGGCTTTGAGGCGACGAACAAGTCGCTGGAAGGCCTCCTGAAGGCAGTAGAGGAGCTGAGGAAGGCAGTTGACGAAATGCGCAAGACGTACGACGAGCGGTTTAAGTCGCACGAAGAACAGCTCAAGAGGATCGAGGTCACTTTGGGCTCCATAGGGAGGGGCCTGGACCTTGAGCAGATGGTGCTGGAGATCTTCAGGGAGGCGCTGGAGCGTAAGGGCATCGAGCCGGGGAAGGTGGAGAAGCTGACGTTGGAGGATGAGGAGGGCGTAAGGCTGAAAATCGACGTCTATATCCACGACGGGACGGCGTATCTGATCGAGGTTAAGTCCAGGGCTGAGCTTGCCCATGTGGAGTGGTTCAGCCAGAGGGCGAGGCTGGCGGCGGAGGCGCTTGCGAAGCAAGGCAAAAAGGTGGAGCGGCTGATACTAGTCGCCGTCCGTGTGGACGAAGAGGCGCTGGTGAGGGCAAGGCAACTAGGCATAGACGTGATATACGGCAACGTCTTAAGCTAGCCCCCCGCCCCAAGCTTAAGATCCCGAGATCTGACGTAGGCTCAACACCGACGTTACCTGAATACTTCCAGGGTAGTCTTCGGTCACGAAGATAATATTGTCGCCGTAGATGTCGAGTAAGCGTGCAACACCCGCGCACCGCTAAAGACGCCCTCTATTTAACGATACGTCGCCACAGACAACCTAACACCCAGCCGTCACGCTCCCTCCAACGCCTCCACCTCTGCCGCATTGTCCACTTGCCCCTCCCCTCAGCCTTTGAATATCCACAAACCACCCCCCTCTCTATCTTCTCTAGCCGAAGCTCCCCCACCTTTATGGGCGTCTTTCGTGAGATGCCCCGCGCGTGAGGTAACGTTAATATTCCCCTAGTTTATAGCTCCGTGGCGAGCATCGCCCTCTTCACGGACATAGACGGCACCTTGATCCCGCCGGAGCTTGTGAGGTCCAGGCCTGAGGTGCCGCCTCCGCTGGACGCCGCCTTGAGGAGGCTCGCCGAGCTTGTGCCCGTCGCGGTGGTTACCACGAAGGACTGCGGCTTCGCCGCCAGGGTGGTCCCCTACGCCGCGGCGTACGCCTGTATAAACGGCGTAGAGGTGAGGGCTGGGAGATACGTGGCGGTGGTCCGCGGCCTCAACACGGCGGCGGTGGAGGAGGTGTACAGAGCCGCCTCCGGCCTGGAGGCGTATGTAGATGCTAAGCGGACGTGGAACGGGGAGCTCGCGGGCGTCACGGTTGATTGGCGGGGGAGAGACACGCCGCCGCGTGGCCTAGAGGAGGTCCTCCAGCTGGCCCAGCGGCTCGGCCTCAAGATCCTCCGCTACTCGCGGCACCCCCTCGCCGACGTCTACGGCGCCGACGTGGATAAAGGCGAGGCTGTCCGCCTCCTCAAGGCCCTACTCGGCGTTAGACACGTGGTCTACATGGGCGACAGCGAAAACGACCTCCCCGCGTGGCGGGAGGCCGACGTCAAAGTACTAATACGCCACAGCCTAAACCACGGCCTCCACGTCCCCGGGACAATACCGGTGAAATACGTAGACCTTCCCAGCTACCTAGAGGAGGCGGCCCGCAACATGACTTCGGCATAACAGGTCCGCTGGGCGGGTTTAAAGGACCCATGGAAATGGCGACGCGAAGCCGTAGGCGACATGCAGAACACGGACACGGCTGTCTCGGCCGCCTTGGCTAAGAGCTGGGACGCCCCAGATCCACAATGTTCGAGACGAAGCGCTGGTTGCCTACGCCCTATGTATTCGACGGACGCCAGGTCTCCTTGGTCGCGTGCGGCGCGCCGACGGCCACTTCTGTCGTAGCCGCCCTCAAGGCCAGCGTCTCGACCTGGGGGTGCACTGATTAAAGACACCGCGTAGATCCACTGAATCAGCCTTTCCCCGCAACACGCCCGAGTCGACATCCAGAGTCTTGCCTGGATAGTTAGCGGTCTTGACGTAACGGCCTGGAGGGCGTAGAACAAAGTGGACTTGCTACGTTTGGGGCCCAAGATACCCTCCTGGCCGCTCCGTATTACATGACTGTAAAATCTTAATTGTTAGATTTCAAAGAAAGTCCACAGTAAATGGCTCTATGGCTTAGCCACCCCAGCGCCTCGGCCGCCCAACAAGCCGCGGGCCACTATCAGCAGGACGCTTGCGGTCATGGCCGAGCCGGCCAGGAAGGCTAGGCCCGCGAGGCTGGACCCAGCCGCCGTGTTGATATAGCCGACTATGTAGGGGCCAACGAAGCCGCCGAGATTACCCACAGAGTTTATAAGGCCGACGGCGACTGCCCTGGCCACGCCGGCGAGTCTGCGTTGTGGTATGGGCCAGAAGGGCGGGTAGAAGCCGTAGATGCCGGCGGCGGCCAGCAGTAGCGCCATGAAGGCCGCAATGGGTTGGGAGGCCAGCGGCGCGGCTAGAAGGAGGCCGACGGCTCCGAGGAGTACTGGAACCGCCGAGTGCAGAAACCTCTCGCCGCTTCTGTCGGACGACCTACCGACGAGTAACATGGCGGCCAGCGCCACCGAGTAGATCACCGCGTTGAGGACCCCCACGACGACCGGGTTGCCGCCCGTCAGCGCCTTGAGGATTTGGGGCGACCAGAAGGTTATGCCGTAGAGACCTGTGGTTGCCAGGAAGTAAATGGCCGCCAGCAACCACGCCTCGGGTATCTTCAGACCCGTGAGCCATGAGGATACCCTCTCCGGCGGGTGGGACTCCCGCTCCTTCCTCAACTGGTCCTCCAGCCACCTGCTCTCCTCCTCGGAGAGCCACCGGGCCTCCCTAGGCCAGTCGGGGAGCAGGAACAGCACGGCGACCCCCCACAGCACAGACGGCAGGCCTTCCAATATCAAGACCCACCGCCAGCCCTCGAGGCCCAGCCAGTTGACTGTCAGGAGCAACCCCGATATGGGCGAGAGTATAATGTTGGCCACAGCTATGGCGCTCATGAAGAGGCCCACCGCCCGGCTCCTCTCGTCCTCCAGAAACCAGTGGGTTAGATAGACTATTATGCCCGGGAAGAAGCTGGCTTCGGCCAGGCCCAGCGCGAACCTGGCGGCGTAGAGCTGCCACTTGTCTTGAACCAAGCCGGTGAGCGACGCCATCAGCCCCCAGCTTATGAGTATTCTGGCGATCCACTTTCTGGCGCTGAACCTCTCGACTATGTACGTGCCAGGTATTTCGAGTATGAAGTAGCCGATGAAGAAGATCCCAGCGGCGAGGCCCAGATCGGCGTCGGTGAGGCCCAAAGACTGCTTCATCCCAAGGCTCGCAATGCCTATATTAACTCTGTCGATGAAGGCGAGGAGATAAGCAATCCATATAGTCGGTATAATATATCTCCATTTCTTGGAAAGTATCTTTGCAGGTTCTACCATAGAAAAATGCAGTTATGAGATTATATATTTTTCGTCATTATTATAAAACAGGCGGTAAGTAGCCATATTTATCCGCGGGGCTTACAGATGCCGGGCCGTCCCTACCGCGGATCTCACATGGCTAGTGGAGATGCAGATGGTGTCCTCGCGGAGGAAGTTGCCGGGCCGAGAGACTGGGACGGAGGGGTGGAGAGGTTGCAGAGGACTTGAAGACCTCTTCAATTAGAGCCGTGGCTTGTCTCTATCTACAGAGCAGGTGCGTGTTTGGGGGATCTATGGGGGGTTAGGCTTGGTCGTGTAAGTAGTCGTAGATCTCGAGGGCGTAGTTGGGTAGTCTCCCCGCTTTTACCAGCTTCTCTACTTGGTCTCTGAGGGTGAAGACTGCGTGGAGGACTGCGCCTCGTTCTTCGTCTAGCAGGGGGGCTAGGGCCATGATGAGGCGGCCTCCGTGTTGTAGGTACATGGGGGACTTCAGCTTGGTTTTTAGGATTTCCATGATGACCGGTGCGAAGGCGCGGTCGAAGCGTGGCTGGTTCTCCACCACGGCTTGCTCCACCTCGTCTACGTGTAGCGACTCCAGTATTCTCCTCGCGGTTTCTCTTGGGCTTTGGCTCCGGAAGGGGCCTGACTTGTAAGCCTCGTGGATTATCTGCCTTACTTTGTCAGTGAATTTGTTGAGTATCCTCTCGGCGGCTATTCTGTCGAGGTCGTCATAGAAGGCGCAGGTCCACTCCATGTGGAGATCCCACAGCTTGTCGAACAGCTCCTCGGTAAACGGCGTGCCAGCCTGCACCTTGACCCGGTCCTCGGCGGGGATAACCCCGAGGGGGGTTCTGGCGGGGCCTTTGAATGCACCGTCTTTCGTCACGGCGGCTCCGTGCCTCAGCAGGGTCCAGAGCCAGGTGGAGAATATGCGGTAGGTGGCTAGGTCGTTCATGAAGCGTTGTCCCAGCTCGTAGTCGTCGATGGCCGCGGCTAGGTTGCCGTTGAGTAGCTGGAAGCCGTAGTTGGCGGCCATGTAGAAGGCGTGTTGGATATGCTCCGCCGTTATGTCTCCCTTCGGCGGCTCGTAGAGGGCTGACCAGAGGTCCCTCCCGCCCCACAGCTCCGGGTTGCTAAACAGCTTCTCCGGCGTGTCCAACATGTCCCCCCTTACGACCCAGGGCGTGATGTTACCCTCCTCATCGATGAGGCCGAGGCGCTGGAAGAGCTGCCTCTCCTGCTCAGTCAAGCCGCTGTCTACGGCGGGTATCTTAACGCCGTCTACCTCCACGTACTTAACCGGCCTGTTTATGAGGCCTTGGAGCTCCTCTAGCGACGCCCGGAGAGGCTCGTTGCCGGCCTTGACGTAGGACTCCTCCGGCGACGCCACCCAGCTCTGGCGGAACAAGTCGAAAAGCCTCCCACGTACCTTGCCCTCTAACACCTCCCTTAAGGTCACCCTCTTAACGGGACCCTGCGCCACGAATACAAGGCCTATCAACCTCTCCCTCAGCTTGTCCAGCCAGATGGCTCTGAGCGCTCTGGCGTTGTATCTGTGGCGGCGGTATGGGTCGTCTGGCCTGTAGAGCATAACGGCGGCCATCCCCCCGACCGGCCCGGCGTTGAGCTCGCCGTCTTTCCCAAGACCCGCCATGAGGCACATCAAGGCGTTGTACTTCTGATACGCCATCATTATGGGGTGCGTCATGGTGATGTTTTGGGGGTCTGGGTACACGGCCTCGTCTTTCCACATCTCGATGAGGGAGCCCAGGTAGTCCCACCGCCCGTTGTTGCTCTTCACCAGCCGCTCCCGCCAGATCCAGAAGATGACCGGCAGGTAGAGACCGGCCCTTGCTTCTTCGTACAGCATCGCTATCTTAAGCTCGCCCCGCCTAAGCCCCAGCTTATCCTCTAGAAATCTCAACATCTTCTCTATGACTAGCGCCTCGTCGGGGGTCTGCACCTTCGGGACGTAGAAGTAGACGCCGGACCCCGCGCTCTTCAAGACGTCGTAGTTGTTGACCGTATATATCACGAGAGAGGTAATTACGGCCGGTATTGGCCTTCCGTCTAACCTGACGTCAAAATCAAGAATGTGGAGACCTGGTATTCTGTGTATCAACGTAGGCCACCTAGACCTCTCCTTCTGTATCCTGTACACCTTGCCCCCCTCGTGGTAGGGGTCCGGTACCTCGCCCCGGAGGACCCTCTTCACTATCTGTCTCGCCTCCCACACCGCCGCCACGGCTCTTCCGGAGCCCCACGGCACGTACCAGGCGGGGCTTGCGTCCTCCTCGTCCTCCATTATTGAGGCAACGTCGGCGTTTATCTGGTGGATGGCCCGGCTCATGGGGTACCACGGCCCCGTTATCTCGAGACCGGGGTTCTTCAGTGGGTGGAGGTCCCGGGGCACCGGCGTGTTCCAGTTAAGCCCCCACCTAAGCGGCGTATCCCTCTCGAGGAAGTTGTCTATGAGGCCTTGTACAATCTCTCTAAACGTCCGGACGTTGCCGTCGGCGTCGACGAACTTGTCGCCCCACTGGGGAAACGCCGCCTTCTCCCTCACCGGTCTCCTGTCCTCAAGCCACTCCCGCCTAGCCCTCACTGCCTTGCTTATCTCTACCTGGAACCTCCTCGCCATCTCCTCGATCAACTCCTCCACCACCACCTTCCGTCCGTTTACAACTTTCTCACCTAATAAATCATTAAACTCCCTCAAAACCTTCTGGCTTATTTCAATCATTGTAATTTAAAAACCAAGCCTTTTAAGCGTTACTCAAAGATCTTACCTGGGTTAAAAATACCATGGGGATCAAATATACGTTTAATTTCTTTATATATCCTAAGCGTTGCGGTCGACCCCCTCGCCTCTAGAGCCGTCTTCAGCATCTCCCTCTTGTGTACTCCTATGCCGTGCTCGGCGCTTATAGTTCCATCGTACTTTATGGCTATCTTGCCAAAGTGCTCGAAGAGCTTAATCGCCTTCTTCTTCTGCTCCTCGTTGCTCTTGTCGAACCAAGGCGTCGGGTGGATATTCCCGTCGCCCACGTGGCCGCCGGTTATGGTCGGGACCCCGTAGAGCCGCACGGCGTCTTTAACCTCGCGCATGGCCTCCGGGAGTTTGGACGTGGGCACCGCCACGTCGGCCATCATTATGACTGCGTTTCCGCCGTACGACTCCACCGCGCGTTTCACCGGGGCTGGATAGAGAAGCCTCCTGGGCTCCAGCAACTTGAAGAAATCCCCCCATTTGGCGGCCTCGGCGACCACCTTGCCGCGGTTCCCCTCGGCCACCTCCCTAAGGCGCGTCAACACCGCCTCCTCCGATCCCGCGCTTATGTCTGCGCCCATCCACAACGTGTATTTCCTACCCAGCCCCACCAGCTCCGAGCCGTCGTCGTCCATGAACTCCGCCACCATCAGCCAAAGCCTTCTACGCCTCGCCTCAACCACCGTGTTGGCGAGATCCACTATGTCGTCGTACTGGGCGACTATCCCCACAAAGGCCTCTGGAAGCGGGGCCAGCCTCACCGTGGCCTCGGTTATGACGCCGAGCGTGCCCTCGCTCCCCACGAAGAGGTGAAGCAGATCGTAGCCCTCTCTGCACTTGAGGGTGCGGCAACCCACCCTCATCCTCTCGCCGGTGCCTATGACCGCCTCTAGGGCGAGGACCCAATGAGGGGCCGGGCCGTACTTGGCGCCCTTGACCCCGCCACCTCCGTTTATTATAGAGCCGCCGACAGACGCAGTCTTCGACGACGCGGGGTCCACCGGCCACTGCAGGCCGTAGCGCATAAGCTCCAGGTTGAACTCGTCGATCTTTATGCCCGGCTGGACCACGGCGAGCCAATCCACGTCGGACACCTCCAGGATCTTGTTCATACGCTCCGAAGACAGCACTATGGTGTTCCTCGCGACGGTGGCTGCGTTGCCGGAGAGGCTGGTGGAGTGGAAGACGGGCGTGATGTACAGCTTGTTCTTTATTGCGTAGATGACCACGTTGACTACGTCGTCTGCGGATTCCGCGTAGACCACGGCAAGCGGTAGCTCGAACTCGAACGAGGCCGGGTCCCGGGCGTAGATGCGGAGTATGTCGGGGTCTGTGACGACTTTTTCTTCGCCGAGTGTTTTCCTCAAATCGACAAGGCTTGAGGACATTTATAATTCTACCTCTTGTTCTTATATATCTTCCCCTCGAGGATATATGCCTTAAAGTTGTAAATAACTTCAGCAATTTTTATACCGGCTGGACATTGCACATCGCAGGCTCTGCATGCTAGACATGTCATGATGCCTATATACGCCGCCTCGGAGAGCCTCCCGTCGAAGTTCTTTATCAAGTTAATGCGGCCCCGAGGCCCGAAGTGCCTCATCCTCATGGTCTTATACGTGGGGCATGCGTATTCGCAGAATCCGCAGAACTGGCACTTGGAAGCCTCTGCCCTCAGCTCGGCTAGGCTCATAGGAGCACCTCAGCCATGTGGTACAGCTCCACCTCGCCCTCAGAGGCGCGCTTGAGGTTGACGTAGCAAATTGGGCACTGCACCACCACCTTCCTCGAGAGCTTGGCAAGCTCTCTGACCCTCGTCTTGGCTATCTGCTTCGCGACGCCGGGGAAGGTGGACTCTATAGGCCCTCCGCAACACCCCGCCGTGTCTTTCCCAGTTATGTAGGGATCCTCCACGGGGTTGCCAGCCGCCAGAAGCTGCCTAATCCTCTCGTACTTCCCGAGGAATCTGGCGTAGAGACAGGAGTCGTGGATCGCGAAGCCGTTGATGGAAACCCCGCCCGGCTTTATAAGGTCAAGATAGCTCACCACCTCGATGTCGAACCCCTCCACGTACTTGGGGTAGATCTTCTCCAGCACGTGCTGGCTGTGGGGGTCCACTGTGATTATCCTCCTCACGCCGTGCTTCTTGAAGTACTCGGCCGCGCGCCTCGCGTATCTGGCGAAGTCGTCGACGAGGCCTAGCTCGTAGAGAAGAGCGCCGGAGTATATCTCTCTGTCCAGAAGGCCAAACTCCACCCCGGCCCTCCTCAGGAGCTCGTAGATCCTCCTCACAATCCCGTCGGCCCTCTTCACCTCCGCCTCGTCAGGTCTCAGGAGAAATCCGCCAAGCGCCTTCGTCCCCACGGAGGCCAACCGCGCCATCACGCCGCCCTTCGTGACCCCGAACTTCTCCAGGTTCTCAACGGCCTTCTCAATCACAGGTGCTATGTGGTACATGCAGGACGTGTATAGAATAGTGGAGCTGGGGCTGGCCTGCAGGTCCTTCTTCCAGCCTTCACATAGGTCTTCCTTGAGGGGGAAGGGAACCCAAGACTTCTCCAAGCTGTCGACGACAATCTCGCGGAGTTGAGAGATCCACTCAATGGACATAGCTACACCGTCTTTCCCGGATTAAATATGTTGTATGGATCGGACACCTTTTTTATCTGAACCATTAAATTGTATGAAACTGTATAGTTTCCTTGCTTCTTTGCTACAAGCGACTCCTTCAACGGCTCTTTCTTCTGTGTCCCGATCCCGTGCTCTGCACTCACAGCTCCCCTAACTCCGCACAACTGCAAGCTCTCTTTCCTTTACCTCGCCGATGGGCTTGGGGTTGAGGGGTTAGGGCATGTTCTTGGTTGTCTCTGTCGGTATAGACCACCGTGTCCATGTTGAAGACTCGGTAGGCCTGGTGGGATCTATGCCGGACACCACGGGATTGCATCGCCATCTCGCTACTGAGGAGGGCCGATGTATAGGAAAATAGATATATCTATAAGGTCCTTGTGTAATGTATGAGCTGGGATGTAGCTATCGAGCGGGCTAGAAGCTCGATAATGCCGAAGACATACGACGCGCTTGCGCGCTACGGATATCTCCAGGATCTGCGCAGAGAGGTCAGGCGGGCCAAGGAGGTGGTGGTGAGGAACCTCGACTTCTACATCGAGGAGTTCCGGAAGTCGGTTGAGAGAATTGGCGGCAGGTTCTACCTGGCGGGAGATGGGAGGGAGGCGGCAGACGCCGCGGCTAAGATAGTGGGCAGAGGGAAGGTGGTGGTGATGGGTAAGAACAACGTGGCGAGCGAGACCAGGCTCCGTCAGAGGCTGGAGGAGGAGGGCAATGAGGTATGGGAGACCGACCTGGGGGCATTCCTCGTCCAGCTCAGCGGCGAGGAGGGGTCCCACATAACAGCGCCAGCTTTACATCTGACGCGCGAGCGGGCCGCCGAACTACTCAGGAAAAAGCTGGGGATGGCGGTGCCTCCCGACCCTGTGGCCATAGCGCAGAGGGTTAGGGAGTTCCTCCGGGAGAAGTTCATGAAGGCCTACGTGGGCATTACGGGCGCCAACGCCCTAGCCGCCGACACAGGCGCCGTGGTGCTGGTAGAGAACGAGGCCAATATACGCCTCACGTCTGCGTTTCCTCCTGTCCACATCGTGTACGACGGCGTGGAGAAGATAGTGCCGACGTTGATACACGCCCTCTACGTCGCCAGCGTCCAGGCGGCGTACGCCGGGCTCTATCCCCCCACGTATATCAACATCTCGGCTGGCCCCAGCTCCACGGCCGACATAGAGATGCATAGGGTGTCGCCAGCCCAGGGACCCAAGGAGTACCACGTGGTGCTTGTGGACAACGGGAGGAGGGCAGCGGCGAGGGACCCGGCGCTGTGGGAGACACTTCTCTGCATTAGATGCGGGCGGTGCCACCTCCACTGTCCGATATACCGGGCGTTGGGGAGGGACTTCGGCGAGCCCCCCTACACGGGCCCCATGGGCGTCATGTGGACCGCCGTGACGAGAGGGATAGAGACGGCGGGGCCCCACGCGCTGAAGTGCGTCCACGCGGGAAACTGCAAAGAGGTATGCCCCATGGACATAGACATACCGCAGGTGATACACGAAATAAGAAGCAGATATCTGAAAAGCAAGACCTAGAATCGACGCGTTTTTCAAGACGTAGAGCACGATACAGACTGCGTGCCGGAGCACAGCCCGCTCCGCCAGCCACAGCTCTCTGCGGCAACCGCCTCCGTCCACTACCCGGCCACATGCAGGAGTGGAAGACTCTACCTGGACCGGCTTGAGCGTTGTGGATTTGCAACGCCTTTTCAAGCTCGATGCCCCGCGCGACGCGGTCTTTAAGCTACTTAACGCGCTTCATCACCTCGGCGACAAGCCTCCTTACGTCAGCAGCCTCCCACGCGCCGTGTAGTCGATGTCGGGGCCGCGGCGCCGAAAGTAGTTGAGGTTAAGCGACCTGTCCGTCCGGGCAGAGGTGTCAATTCTATTAATAGAGGGGGTCTTCATCTTAGTTGTCAGGGCCCGGGGCGCGGCGAATACAGAGCCTTCGGGCTTGACGTAGCGCCCCGGCGTTGCGCCTAGGGCCTCAGCTGGCCTGGAGAGCGCGTCGCATAGAAGGTTTTTCAGGTTGCTGAACTAGCCCTTCTCTCCTCCAGGTACTTCCTTGATCACCCAGGTCCATTCTCTTCTTGCCGTGTATCACGGGTCTCTCCGACTCATTTTGGCACGGTAGCTCCTCTCTCTACAGACAGAAGATCGCAATCTGCAACATCTTGCATCTTCTACAGTTAGCCACCTCTGCTGGACCCTAAGCGTCTGTTGCAATATGCAACAGACGGTTGCAGGTCTAGTGGGGCGCGTTTTGTAGATCGAGGTTACTTGGGCGAGACGCAGGAGATGGCGGGCGGCAAAAGTTAAATAGGTGATCAACTGTTTACATATGGACGGCTTTACTCTCAACATAGTGCTGGCGGGCGTCGCCGTGCTTTCTTTTATCTCCGGCATGTTGGGCCTCGGCGCCGCCTTCGCCACTATTCCCTACCTATCGCTGTTTATGTCAGATCTGGTGCATCAAGTGCAACCAGTTGCCTTGTTGCTCAACGGCTTTACATCGCTCTTCGCCATGGTGGGGTTCGCCAGAGGCGGGCTCATTAGGTGGAGGGATGCGGCTGTTTTGGCCGCCGCCACGACCCTCTCGGCCCCTTTAGGGTCCCTCCTTGCGCAATACACCCCGCAGATGTACATATGGCTTATCTACTTCGCCGCGGTTCTTTATCTGGCCTATAGAATGTTTAAAGGCGCCTCAGAGACCCCCCGCGGGGGGCCCAACCTTAAGCTAGCCGCCGCGTTGGCCGTGCCGATTTCAATACTCGCGGGGTTGCTGGGCGTGGGGCCCGGCTTCCTCCTCATGCCGACTCTCATACTGCTGGGGTACGAGCCCCGGCTTGCGGCCGGCATCAATGTCCTGGCCGTGTGTCCGCCTTCCTTCTCTGCGTTTATACCGCACATACCCACTATGAGGATCGACCCATTGCTTCTGCTTGCTGTTGTGGCCGTGGGCTCAGCTGCGGCGTATGCGGGCGCGAGGGCGACCGTTAGGTACGTCAAGGGGAAGACCTTGAGACAGATATTCGGCCTAGTGATAGTGATCATGACTCTGTATAAAATAGTGACGCTCCTCTGACATAGGCATGTTGAGACTGAGCGATGTGGCGAAGAAGCTGGCCGAGACTGGCGTGTGTAGAGACCCGCCGAGACCCCCCGTAGAGGAGATCTCCCCACCGCCTGTAGCGGTGGAGAAGATAGCGGAGATGCTCGCAGTCTTGGCAGAGCCCAACAGACTCAAGATCCTGTATCTACTGCGGCAGAGCCCCATGCCCGTCTGTTTCCTCTCCTACATACTGAGGCTCGACAGGACCGCGGTGTCTCACCACCTAGCGAAACTCAAAGCCGCAGGTCTCGTGAAGGTCTCCAGGAGCGGCCAGTACAGCATCTACAGCCTCTCCGAGGAAGGCCGGCGATGGGTTGACGCCATGTTTTCAGTTTAGGAGTAGAGACGCCTCCAGATCTGCCGACGGCTGCGTCTGCGTCCATCTTTTCCATGGCGGGAGCCTCCTCTAGGCCGGGGGCGATGCCAGCCTCTGACACGCAGACAAACGAAGTCCCGGCGCCCCGCTCCCGCTGGGGTGCGGCGCCGTCCTCTCCGCCGTCTTGCCGCCATCGACGGGTGGCTTGAGGTGACCGCACAAGGGGTCTGAAGCATTGGAAATTACTAGGCGGCGCCGAGCTTTTGGCCATACGCTCAGGCGACGCATCGGCAAGACCGAACTGTTGAGGTAGTTCCCCAGATGGCGTTATATCAAATCCTCACCTCTAAGACGGGCTCTCAAGATTATTTGGAGTCGCTTAAAAGAGAGTTTGCCGGGAGGTCTACGAGAGTCCTTGAGGGGCTTCTGGCGTAGCTGAGGGGGTGGATAGGTCATGTCACTTACTTGACGTATTTGGCTGTCCGAGCTCAATAGGGGCGTTTTACGCGCCTTAGGCATATAGGTGACAAAACACGTAGTGGCCACGTCTCGCCTCCATAAGTGGCGGTTCTTCTTTTTCGCATTTGTCTCTGATTACGTACGGACAGCGGGGGACGGAATCGGCAACTGACAGGCGGGTGTCTGGGGCTCGCCCTGCAGTAGGAGGACTTTTCGGCTTCTCGCCGTCTTGGGGTCCGGCACCGGACAAGCTGAAATCATGGCTTGTGTGTATAGGGCAACGGCTCTTACGGCATCGGCCGGGCCGAGCTCCGCGATCTTTCCCCATCTACATACCTCTGAATCGCTCATGAAGCGGGGAGTATCTTATAACATTTGGTGTAGTTATGCCTCCTTTATCAAATTCTTAACCATCTCTATGGCCTTGTCTAGCTGGGGGTCGCGTCCTTCGCGGTAGTCTTGTGGAGCTATCTCCACCTCTACGTCGGGCTCCACGCCGCGTCCCTCTATGCCCGGCCCGAGGTCGTCGGCCCAGAAGGCGTATTTGGGCTGGGTTATTATGGTGCCGTCGACCAGCTTGTAGCGGGTGTCTATGCCCACGGTGCCGCCCCAGGTCCTCTTGCCAACCACTGGGCCGAGCTTGAGGCGTTTGAAGTCGTAGGTGAAGATGTCGCCGTCGGACCCCGCGTGTTCGTTTGTGACCAGCACGAGGCGCCGCGGCAGGACGTACTCTGGGTAGGGATACGGCTTGAAGTGCCTAGTCACGAATTTCGCAAAGACGCCGGTGACGGCCCTTAGGATGAGCATGCCGGAGGTGTGGCCGCCCCGGTTGTAGCGTATGTCTACCACGAAGGCTTCTTTGTCGCCTTCTGCGTTTAGCGACTTGAAGAACTCGGCGTATCCGGCGGGGCCCATGTCTGGTATGTGGACGTAGCCCACTGCGCCTCCGGTTCTCTCGTGGACGTAGCGCCTATTGGCCTCAACCCAGTGTCGGTAGATGAGGGACTTCTCGTCGCGGACGGTCTTTACAGTATACGTCTTGACTTCGCCGTTGCGCTCCACCTCTATCTGCACAACGTCGCCCGGCCTGTTGAGCAGGGCGTACTCCGGCGGCGTCTCGGGGCCGAGCTTCACGCCTGCTATGGACACCATGCAGTCCCCCTCTCTGACGTCTACGCCGGGGGCGAGGAGGGGCGACCTCTCGCCCTCGTTGGAGGGGTCCCCCACGAATATCTTCGCTACCCGCCAGCACCTGCCGTCCCACCTAAACTCGGCGCCGAGGCCGCCCACTAGATACGGCTTGTCCACCTCGAAATCCGGCACTATTTCGTAGGCGTGGCTTGTGCCGAGCTCTCCTTGCATCTCGTTGATTACGTCGCTGAGCTCAAAACGTGTGCCTACCCTCTCCAGGAGGGACTCGTATTTCTTGTACACGGCGTCCCAATCCACGCCGTTGAGGTCGTTGCGCCAGAAGTGCTCCCGCATCAGAAGCCAAGCCTCCCGGAGCATCTGCCGCCACTCCTTCTCCGGCTCCACGTACACCTTCACCCGCGACATGTCCAACACGCCGCTCTTCCGCCCAGGCTCCTTAGACTGGAGGTCCGGTCTCTTCTCCACGTCGATGAGCCTCAGCCTCCCCTCCTCCTTCACCAGTAGATACCTCCCGTCAAGAGACGCCCTAATCGCCGAGACGCCGCCCAACAGCTGCTCCTTGGCCTTGGTCTCTAGGTCGTACAGCTCCACGACGCCTCTCCTCTCCTGGGCAGACCAGAGGTAGTACTTAACGGCCCCCTCCACCTCGTACCTAAGCCACGCCACCTTCCCGCCCTTAAGCCCCACCACGGCGGCGTAGAGCCCCTCATCCACGGGGAAGGGCTCCACCCGCAACTGGATCCCCTCCACGTCGACGCCGCCGGGCTCCCCCTCAGCCTTTTTGTATACTATAAACGGGGAGGGATCGCCGCGGCGGAGCACCACGAGGTAGGGCTTTGAGTGTTTGGCGAAGGAGTAGACGAACTGGACGGGGTCCATGGAGGGGTTCAACGCCCTCCGGGAGAGGAAGTAGAGAAAACGCCCCTCGGGGTCGAAAGACGGCGAGTAGTCGTAGGTGGTGGGGCTGGTCACGTCGTAGGACCTGCCCCCGGCCGCGTCGTAGAGCCTTATGTTCTGGACGTAGACCCCCGCCGGCTTTGCGTAGGCCAGCCAGCGGCCTGAGGGGTGCCAAGCCATGTCGGTGATTAGGCCGTATTCGCACCTGTCCACGAGAGATGCGGCGCCGGTCTCAAGGTCGATGAGCCAAAGCTCGCCTTTGTGGTTCGCCGCCGCCAGCCTCGGCCACTTTAGCGCCAGGGCCTCCACCAGCCCCACCACCGGCTCCAGCCGCTTCAACAAGACGCCGTCTGCCGTGTACACCTCCACGGCGCCATCGAAGGTAGAGACGGCGATTCTCTCTCCGTCGGTGGACACGTGTTTATACCTCACGGCTCCGCCTCTGGCGCCGAGTTGCGCCACAGCCCCCTCCCACGCCGGGACGGAGAACGCTTGACCCCTCGACACCACCGCCAGCCGGCTCCCAGAGGCTAAGACGAACTGCTCTAGGTACTTTATTGGGTCGACGAACTTGGCCATCTTGGCCTTGCGCGACAGGGGGAGATCTATCTCGACGAGTTGCGTCTTGCCTACGGCGGGGTCGTATAGGTATATCTCGCCGCCTGCCTGGAAGACAATACGCCTCCCGTCTGTGCTCGCATTCCTCACGTAGAAATCTCTAAAGTCCGTGTGGCGCCGCAGGTCGCCTCCGTTGAGGTCCACGGAGTAGAGGTTGCCCACCCCCTCGTGGTCGGATACGAAGTAGACCCGGCCGCCTACCAACATCGGCGAGGTCACGTTGCCCGGGAGGTCGAGGAACTTCTGGAAGGTGCGGCCCCCGTCTCTGCTTATCCAAAGGACGCCCCTTGCTCCTCCTCTATACCGCTTCCAGTGGGGGAGGTCGTAGGTGTTGCGGCCCAGGATCACCACCCCGTCGCCGTACACCAGCGCCGTGGCGGGGCCTAGGTTCAGTCTCTCGTAGACCCCGGTGGGGGAGACCGCGTAGAGCTCGCGCCACTGGGGGAAAGGCGTCTTGAAGTCGCTGTATACGAGGACCCTTCCGTCGGGGGTCCAGCCGACCACCCTAGTGTAGGGGGTGCCGAAGTATGTGATCCTCCTGGGCTCTCCGCCCTCTGCCGGAATTACGTAGACGTCGGCGGCAGTGCCTTGGTCTGTCTGTTGAAGCCTAGTGAAGGCTATCCACCTGCCGTCTGGCGAAAACTTCGGCCTAACCACAACGCCGAAGTCTGAGGTGAGCCTGACCCCGACTCCGCGAGAGAACTTCCAGAGGTCGTCCTCAGTCACGAAGATAATGTCGTCGCCGTAGATGTCGGGAAACATGTAGTAGCCGCGCATATCAGCCGGAAACTTCCTATATTTATCAATATAAGTTGCGGCGCTACCAAGGGCAGACATCTACGCCACTGCGGCGGGGACTATGGAAGTTGCACTTCTACTCCTATCGGCCCCGGGCTTGATACACATTCTCTTCCACAAGCCCCCTGCGGTAGGGTGAGGCAGGTGCGAGACGGTTCTGGCACCGCCCTATGCCGGCCCTTTGGGTTAAGCGCCTCGGCGCTACTTGGTCCGCCGAGGCCCTCCCGTATTATGAAGTTGGTAGCGACGCCAGTGGGCATGGAGACTAAGCCTATGCATTACTACGTCGCAACGCATGTGATTGGAACAGCCGCGGCGTTTCTTCTACTTGGTTTGTAGGTAGTTGGCGAAGTTGTTCGCAGTCTCCTCCGCCATCTTCCTCAAGGCGCTCTGGACGAGCCCAGGCGCCAGCGACGCGACGAGCCCCCTGGCCGTGGCCTGGAACCTCCACTTGACTAGGGTGCCGCCGTCTTTGGGCTGTGTATCAACTGCTATTGTGAAGTCGGCGGTGGTCTGGAGGCCTGTCGACCTGCCGACGACCACAACTCCGTCGTCTCTAACCTCGGCGTATTTAAACCGCACAGCCATCTTCCCCGAGAGGTGGCCGAGCTTCACCGTGGCCTCCCCCACGTACTCTCCGCCGCTCTCCTTCACCCCAGACACGCCTGGGATGAGGCGGGCCACCGTCGCCGGATCCTTCAGAAGCTTCACTACCTCCTCCGGCGGCTTGGCGACAAAGAACTCCCCGGACTCGGAAACCTGCATGTGCCTAGGTTAACATGTCTATTTATAGGTCATGTGTATGTGTCGCGAGCGCGTTGTTGAGGCGGCTGGCGAGGAAGGGGCTCTACCGCTTCTTCCAAGCCAATGTTGACGCTGGAGGAGGAGAAGCACGGCCTCCGATACGTCCCCGCGGAGGCGGTGGGCTACGCGGTGGTGTGTCCCCTCTATGCGAGGAGCTACGCCGAGGAGAAGGAGGTGGCGGTCTTCACACGCGCCTTGCTTGACAGGGTGAGATACGCCGAGGCGCTGAAGCTTGTAGACGTCGAGACGCTGACTTCCGTGGTCCGCAGAGCCGCCAGGGGCGATAGAAGGGCTATGGAGCCGCTTCTGGAGGTGGGCCGGGGCCTCACGCCGCAAGAAGTGGAGAAGATATTCCCCGAGCTCCTCTGGGACTTTCAGCACTACAGCAGGGCAGCGAGAGGCGAAGCGCCCAGCGGCCCGGGGGAGGAGGCCTACCACTTCTACAAATACGCCGAGCCGCTCCCCTATGCGGGCTTTGCAGATCTGTGGAATAACGTAGCTATATACTCCGTAGCGGGGGTGGCGGCAGACTACGTCTACATATTTAGGTACAACAGAGGAGGCGTGGAATACGGCGTTGCGAAGACCATCGCCTCGGCGGAGGCCGACGTGGCGGCAAAGATCTGGCGCAGGCCCAGGGCCAAGCTCCACATACAAGAGCCCGGCAAGCCGCCCAAGCTAACCTTCGTCGAGCCGAAAGACCCAGAGCCCCACTACAAGTCCCTTCTACGCGGCCAATGCAAGAAAGGCCGCCTCTGCCCCGCCTGCCCCTTGAAGAATTTCTGCGAATGCTTAAAATAAACCCGCCAGGCATCTACGTGATGAGTCGGTTCTAGGCCGAAGATGACGACTGCCGAGTTCGCTGATAGCAATCCACGGTCTATTAGGATAGGGATGAACGGTAACAACAATGTAACACGCAACGGTCTTGGCAACCACAACACGAAACGTCTTGTCTAGATACTTATTGATGATTACCAAAAATTTTCAATCCCCCGGCCCGAAGGGCTGTTACGCGCAACGTTTTTATAGTTGACTAGAGGCATTTCTATGGCCGATGCCTCCAGCATTGCTTACGACGCGCTTAAGATGGCTGTTGAGCACGTGTTGGGCAAGATTAGGGAGGGTAAGAAGCTGTCTACTGAAGACGTACTCGTCCTCTACCTCGGCACCATAGTAGGCGACTTAAAAGAAATAAGAACCGACATAGCAAGACTAGACCACAGAATAGACGAAACAAACAAGAGGATAGACCAGACAAACCAACGCATAGACGATGTGGTGAAGAGCTTATCTACGCGTATAGACGAGGTTGCGAAGTCGCTTTCGGCGCGGATAGACGAAACAAACAAGAGGATAGACGAGATTAGCAGAAACCTATCTGCGCGGATAGATGAGACGAATAAGAGGATTGATGACTTGGCGAGGAGTCTCTCTGCCAGAATTGATGAGACGAATAAGAGGATTGATGACTTGGCTAAGAGGGTGGATGATTTGGCTAAGAGGATTGACGCCCTCCAGGCCACCCTTCTGGAGATCCAGAAGCTACTGCTGGAGCTCGTCAAGACGCGGCAGTCGGCTCCTTGAATGCGGAATACGCGGACCCGCCTCTCACCACCTATATGGCGCCTCCATCTAGATCTCTACGCGGGTCGCCTCCTTGTTGCATACTCGTCTAGAGGAAGCACGGAAGAGCTGGCGAGTTAATGCGCCGGAGCCTACCGGAGGACTAGGGCGAAGATCAAGGCGGAGCCGCTGGTTGCGACCGCGGCGAAGTCGGAGAGGTCAAATATATCAGCTGTATAAGTATGTATTAAAAACATAAACACGATGATATAGGAGACGAAATTGTGTGTGAGGCCTCCGGTGGCTTTTACGCCGTTTCCTATACGCTCAAGTGCCTCTGGCAGTGGAACTCTCTCCTTCCGGTAAGCTCTAGACTCCGCCGCCGTGAAGAAGAGACCTTCATATACAGTGCCTCCCGGGAGCGGGAGCCCCGGCGGCGGGGTCTCCCTCGGCTTGTATAGGATGCAGACAGCCGGCGGCCTCAACCTACACCTAAACCTCTCGAAAAACCGCCTCAGATACAACACAGCAAAATCACTATGCACCTCAGATGGAAAAACCGTGAGGGGTCGCGGGGGTGATAGATTGCACTAGGCGGACTGACAAAAGCGTGTCGCGGCCGTCAGACGTCTAGGCGTCTCAAGACGGAGACGCCGTGAGCCTTCGCCTTCTTTGCCATCCGTGCGTCGAAGATGACGAGAGGTTGCCTATTAGGGTAGGGGTGAACGGTCACAACGATGTAACACGTAGAGGTCTTGGCAACCACAACACGAAACGTCTTGTTTAGATACTTAACGAGTTCCTACGTCCTTTTTCTACCTCTCTCCACCTGGCGGAGACCGGCTGTACGACGCCCCTTTCGAATATTTCGCTTATACACTTTCTTAACGTCTCAATCAATTCCTCAATGGCGGCTTCCAGATATTTGGAAATGTGGGATTCATGTCTCATTACTGCATGTCTCGTGATATTTATGTCGCAGTCGCTGTTCTCCGCGCAGTCACCGTCTGAAGAGAAACGCATAGCTTCCACCACGGCGTGATGAAACCTTCGGCGAGGCCCACCGCCACAGGCTCTACATATATTTCAATTCTCTCGTCGTCGTTGGTCTTGACTACTGCGGTGGCTATTTGTTTTGCGACAAAAGACGCGGCCCGATACTGGACGCCGGGGCCGCATAAGCCGATTATCCGCTCTGGGGATTTTAAAAACCTAGCAATTATGTTGATACTTGTTGCTACTACAAACCGCGCGACACCTTTGCCCCCCGGACGTCGGAGATGGAGAACTTGATAGCTACCTTCCCCTCCACCTCAACCTCTCCCGGCTCGCTTCTCTCGACGACCGCATCGACGGGCTTTACCATATCTCAATTTTCATCAGGGGAAACACAGCATCTACGTCGGAATCCCAGCTCTCAGCCTCTAGGTCAATGGACCAGATCCCCTCATCGTCTGCAAAGATCACGAAGGTTCCACGGCCGAAGACGACGTATTTAGGCTCGCCCTCCCGTATGGTGACGGACAAAACGTCCGCCCTCCTATCGTAATAAGCCCGCGGAGGCTGGCTGATGAAGACCGGGGGTTCCGCCCCCATAGGCTCTCCAATAACATTACTCCACTTGCTGAAGTTCATTCTATCGTTGCGGAACACCGCGGCAACGTGACTCATATCCATAACATCAAGCCTAAGACTGAATATTTAAGTCTTGTAGACAAGTGCTATGAAGATGTCGTTGACGTTTGTGCCGGTGGGGCCGGTGTATATTGACCTGCCGAGCTTGTGAAAAACCGTGTGGCTGTCGTTGTTGTCGAGGTGCTCCAGGGGGTTGAGGCCGGCTTTTTCAGCCTCCTCCGCCGTGTATCCGTCCACTAACGCCCCGGCCGCGGGGCTGTTGCCGTCTACGCCGTCTGTCCCCATGCAAGCCGCAGACACGGGGAGGCACCTGGCGGCTACGGCAAAGGAGAGGCAGAGCTCTTGGTTCCTCCCGCCTACGCCTCGGCCCCTCACCCGCACCACGGTCTCCCCGCCGGCCAGCAGAGCCGCAGGCGGCTTCGCCGGGTGTCCAAACCACGCCGCGGACTTCGCCGCGGAGGCCAAGACGCGGCCGACCTCCCTCGCCTCTCCCTCAAGTGCCGCGGAGAGGATGACCACGTTGAAGCCTCTGTCTGCCAAGTGCTGGGAGGCGGCGAGGAGCGACTGGAGGTTGCTGGCCACCACCACGTTTTGTACCCTCTGCAGGTGGGGGTCGCCGGGCTTCACAGTGTCTGGGCTCCGCAGAACCGCGGAGCGTAGATGAGGCGGCATCTCCTCCCAGAGGCCGTATCTCCTCAAGACGGCCACGGCCTGTTCCTTGGTGGTCTCGTCTGGGGCCGCGGGGCCGGAGGCGATGGTATCCAGCCTGCCCCCCACAACGTCGCTCATTATAAGCGAAACCACCCGCCGCGTCTTGATGAGCCTAAGCAACTTCCCGCCTTTGACCCTCGACAGCCTTTTCCTAACCGCGTTGAGCTCCACTATGTCCGCGCCTCTCTTCATGAGCTCACCTGTGAGCCACGCCACGTCTCGGAGGGAGACCCCCTCCTCCGGCGCCTCGAAGAGCGCAGAGCCGCCGCCCGATATCAAGACGAACAAGAGATCCTCCGGCCCCACAGACTCCAGGTACTGGAGAAGCCTCTGAGAGGCGCGTAGCGTGTCTTCGCCGGGGATTGGGTGGTCGCCTCGCAACACCTCGACAGGGCCGACGCGGCCGCCGCCGACCGGCGAAATGACGACGCCGCCGGCCACGGCGTCCCCCAACACGTCAACAACAGCCTGGGCCATCTTTAGAGAGGCCTTGCCGAACCCCACCACATGAACCGCCCCAGACAGGCAGTATCTCCGGCCCGCCACCTCCACGCCGTCGCCGCTTCTTTTGACGTATTTAGCAACCGCCCCGTAGGGGTCCGCCGCCGCCAAGGCCGCCTCCAGCGCATCTAAGAGCACCCCAGCTCCACGGAGCCTCCCCAACTCATCTCGATTCTTAATCACAGTTAAAAATAAGCTATATTATATGAGGAGCGTTGAGTTCAGACAGCCGAAAAATACAAAAGCTCAGCCGCTTACACACAGCCTATGCGAAATGGCGAAGAGACTGGGCCAGGTTCGCGCCGTGGAGTTGTCCGAGGATGTGGCTAAGTGTGCCAAGTCGCTTGAGGAGCACTACGTGCAGGCAAGGTATCCCGATGCGCAACTGGGCCCCTGCGAGCGGTGGGAGGCAGAGGAGTGTCTGCTTTGCCTAGAGATGCTATGGAGATGGATAGTTGGGCTGAAGTAGCGAAGAGAAAGAGGCGGGAAATTACGGCGGCCGTGGCGGCGTTTATAAAAGAGGCTTGCCGCGTCGGCGACGTGGCGCTTTTCGGCTCAAGGGCCCGCGGCGACTTCCACCACATGAGCGACTGGGATCTGGCGGTGGTTACGCAAGACGGGGAATACGCCGTGAAGACTGAGGAGTTTGGACAAGGCGTCTACATACCGTTGTCGAAGCTTCATCAGATACTCGCCTTTTCCATGCTCATCCTCGACGTTGCCTACGAAGGACGCCTCCTCTGTGGAAGAGGAGAGTTTTGGCAGGTATTCGCCAGGTAGGTGGCGCATTACGTCAGGAAGAGGAGGCTGGGAAAAAATAAGTGGGGTTGGTATCCCGTCCAGACCACCGGCTCAAAGACGCCGGCTTGTAACACAACTATGCGTAGTATCAACGCGCCTATGAGCGCCAGTATTGCCGCAACTGTTAACAACAGCCTGATCTCACGTCTCCAGCTTACGAGGCCTATGGCCAGGGGTGTCAATATGCCTACCGCCACGACTCCGCCCCAGAACGCCGGGGCCAGCGGGCCGTAGACGAGGGCCCAGCCGCTGGCCCTGGCGGCCGTGGTGCCGCCATACATGGCAAGGTTGACTAGGGCAAGTACGGCGATGAGTTCAGCGACTTCCAGGGCGGTGCCTGCGCGTACGGTAAACTTGGCGACGTCGTTGCGGTGAATTAGCAGTTCGGTCAACGCCAAGGCGCAGACCGACGCGCTGAGCAACCACAAGACTGGTATCAACGCCGTGTTCCAAAACGGTACTCCAGGCGCCGCGGCGATTAAGAAGCCGCTGTAGATCGTGACCAAAAGCCCCACCGCCGCCAGCAACACGCCGAACCACCCCGCGTCCACCACCGCGTTGAGCATCTTAGTGTTGACCGTATGTCTCAACGCCACGAGAAACAGCAACAACGCAGCCACGGAAAGCAACACAATGCCCACAGCCATCCAGCTTCTAAACAAGCCGAATTTGCCGGTGAAGAAAGACGTCGTCAAGGCGTTGACGAGGTTCCACGGCCTCGAGAGGTCGGCCACCACAAACATAAGCGCCGCCACGATGGAGATGAACAAGACCCAGCTGAACGTCTTCAAGTTGTCCACCTTAGCTTGTCTAAGCAGTACATACGCCACCGCGCCCATGCCGGCTATGCCGGCGAGCCACAGAAACGGCCCTATGAGGAGGGGGTCCCAGATTTCTTGAAACGCCGTCACGGCCCCACCACCACGAAGTACTTCGGCTCAGTGCCTTTGTTCTCTAGAAGCCTAACGTAGCGGCTCCTCGCAAGCCGCCTAGATATCTCGCTGTTGGGGTCATCGACATCGCCGAAAGCCCTCGCGTCCGCCGGACATACGGCGACACACACCGGGTCGAGACCCGCCTTGACCCGGCTTAGGCACTCATCCTCCATGCACTTCCTCGGTAGCCCGGTCTCCTCGTCAAGCCACCTGGCGTTGTAAGGACACGCCACCATGCAGTACTTACAGCCTATACACAGCTCCGGCTTAATCTTCACCAAGCCGTCCGCATCCTTATAGGATGCGCCGGTGGGACACACAGCGACACAAGGCGCCGCTTCGCAGTGCTGACACTGGATCAAGTAGAGCAGAGGCCTATGCCCCCTCAATACCTCAACTCTCCTAATGTTAGACGCCAGCCAGCCCCACGTCTTGTTCTCACGCCCCTCGCTGTTGAAGTTAGCGGCGTTGCACGCCGCAATGCAGGCGCCGCAGGCGATGCAGCGAGATTGATCCCAGAGGTGGGCCAGCCGCGTCATAGCCTCCTCACCCTTACGGTGCTGTTGGTAGGCGCGGAGCCTACCACAGGCTCTATCTTGCCTGTGGCAAACCACTGCGGGTTCACGCCCTCGCGCAGAAAGGCGAACTGGTGCGTGATTAACGAAGACCTCCTCCCGCCAATGAAGGCGTAGGCGAACAAGACGCCCTCCCGCACTCTATTCGTCACGCGGACTCTGGCTCTAGCCTTGAAGCCGTTGTCTATGCCCTCCAGCTCCACCTCGTCGCCGTCTTTCACGCCGAGCCTCTCGGCGTCTTTTGGATTCATCCACACAGTCTGGTCTCCTAGATACTTCGCGTTGGGGGTAAAGGCGAAGTGGCTGGAGACCACATTGTCCTTCCCGTTGACTAGGTAGAACTCGTCCGGCGCCTTCGGCCGCGTGTAGAGCGGCTCCCGGTAGTCCGGAAGCGGGTCAAGCTTGTTCTTCAACGCCGTTATTGAGTATATCTCCACCCTGCCCGTCGGCGTCCCCAGCTTAGTCTTGTAAGGCCTGACTCCGTAGCTCTTTCTCTTCAACACCACAAAGCCCTTCTCCTCAAGCGCCTTCTTGAGGTCGTCTACAGACACCTTAAACTTGTCGGCCACCTTCTTCAACGCCGCCTCCACAAACTGGCGCTCCCACTCCTCAAACTTGTGCGGATCTGCATACCTCTCGTCGTAGCCCACGGCCTTGGCTCTGTCCGGCCACGCGCGTCTAATGATTTCCATAAACATCCAGGTGGCGTGCCGAGCGTCTACGCCGGGCGGCGGATCCAGAGCCTTATGCGACTTCTGAATCGCCGCGTGGAGAGTCCACTTAACCGTAGCTACCTCTTCCCTCTCTAGGAACACGAGGTCTGGGAGGACGTAGTGTGCATAATCTATGTGGTCGTGGGGGAATATGTCGATAGCCACCACCAACCCTAGCTTCTTCAACGCCTCCACAGCCATTTGATGCCTGGCGTCTCGCTGAAGCGGACTTGTGCCTACTATGAAGAGCGCCTTCACCGGATATGGCCGGCCTGTGAGGATCGCCTCGTACACCGCGTCGAAGGTCGACGCGTTGAGAGGATAGAGGAGTTTGTCAAGCCTTTTGGCCTTTGGCGCCGGTAGCTTCACGCCTGTTATTGTGACGATGTCGGGGCCCATGGGGTTGCAGATGTTGGGAAAGCCGGCAGATTCTTGGAAACAGAGGCCGCCCCTCTTGTCGATGTTGCCCACGAGGGCGTTTAGTATTAAGATGAGGCGGTATGTGTCGAAGTCGTTGCCGTTCTTGGCGGCGTACCACCCATCCTCAATCACGCCCCTCGCCGTGGCGAACTCCCGGGCGATCCTCACAATGGTGTCGGCCGGGACGCCAGTGATCTTGGCCGCGACGTCTGGCGGGTATTTGCTAACCCTCTCCACAAAGAGCTCCCAGACGGTCCTCGCCCCGCCTACCCTCTGCCTAGTCTCCTCCGAAAGCACGAGGACGGGGTCTTTTGCCTTATCGAGAGGCGCCGGGGCGTTGTCGGATGCGTCCCACGCCACGTAGTCGCCCTCAACCCCCACCTCCTTTCCGCTCAGCGGCGTGCCGTCCGGCTTGACGAGCATAGGCGCGTTGGTATACCTCTTGACGAAGTCGACATCGTAGAGGCCCTCGTTTATAATCACGTAGGCCATGGCCATGAGAAACGCGGCGTCTGTGCCGGGGATTATGGGCACCCACTCCACCGAACTGAAGGCGATGTTGGGCGCCCTGGGGTCCACCATCACTATTTTAACCCCCCGCTCCCGGGCCGCCGCAAGCCGCCGAACAAGACCCATGGCCGCGTCGAGGTTTCTCCCCACCAGGACTAAATACGACACGTTTTCGTAATCTGGATCGACGGTTGGCGGACCGCTGGCGCCCAACACAGTCGCTCTAGCGGCGGTGCTTGCGCTGTGGCACGTCCCCTCGTGGCCGATTAAGTTCGGTGTGCCTACGAGATACTGGAAGAGAGGAAGGAACCAGCTGTGCACGTCGTGCCGCGTAATAACCACAGATTCAGGCCCATACCTCTCCACAACCTCCTTCAGCTTCGCGGCGATTTCGTTCAACGCCGTATCCCAATCCACCTCTACGAACTTGTCGCCCACCTTCTTAAGCGGCTTCTTTAGACGAAGCGGGTGGCTCCACATCTGAAGCGCCGACGCCGGCCTGCCACACATGCCGGGCTGCGGATGTTCTAAATTCGGCAGTAAGTACCGCCTCCCGCCTCTCTCTACAAACAACAGCCCACAGCCGGCGCCACACGCGCCGCACATAACAGATACAACCCTCTCGCCACTAGGCGACGCAGCCGCCTGCTGAGACGCCGAAGCCACATGCACCACGCCAAACGCCGACGAGACAACCGCCGCAGTTCCCACCAGCTTAAGAAACTCTCTTCTCTGGAGTTCCACGACCCTTCACATTCATAAAAATAAATATCTTGCTATTCATAGTGTACATTTGATATAATTATTGTACACACAATGGCAAGGCAAGGGGCGACTACACGGCGTGGGACGCCGCCGACAACGCCTTTATAAAATGACCGGCGATGCTGTATAAAAAAGACATAACTCAAAATCTATTAAATAAAAAATTGTATAAATTTAGAATAGTTAATGATTTAATATCGTCACATACTTGGTGTGTAGAGAAAGCTGTTTAAGTTTAAAAATAATGGTTGAATTTCTTATACAGAAAATTTAAATTTCGGGAAAATTCCAAAATACATGCCGAATCCAAACCCACTTCTCCCACTAAGCGCGCTTGGCATATATTTCCACGCCATATATATCACGCTGACGTTCGGCCTGCCCGTGGCAATCGGCGTGATGCTGTGGAAGTATTGGAAGACAGGCGACAAAGACTTCTACAAAGCAGCACGCCTAATGACCGCGGTGTTGGCTGTGAACTTCGCGTTAGGAGCCATAAACGGCACCCTCGTGGAGTTCGGCTTGGTGCAGATTTGGCCCGGCGTAAATCTCGCCATCGCCACCTTCGCCTTCGCGCCGCTAGCCCTTGAGCTCATCGCCTTCTCCAACGAGATAGCCTTCCTCATCCTCTTCATTGTGACATTGGGAAGGGTGAGGCCGCCGGTTAGCCTCGCCATCTTAGCCCTCTATGCCGTTTTTGCCTACTTCTCCGGGGTGCTGATCACCGCCGTCAACAGCTGGATGCAGGCGCCGTGGGGTGTGGGGCCTGTGGCTCATGTGCTGTATCCCTTCATGCCGGAGTACGGCCCCAACGCCGTCGACGTGCCGAAGCTCGTGGCCGTCAAGCTGGCCGCCGTGGCCACCGGCCAGCCCATCTCGCTCATCGTGGAGAAGCCCGGCGTGGCGCAGGCGGTGGGCATAGTGCTGAAGGACCCCATGGTTGCCCTCTACAGCCCCTACGCGCTTGTCTCAATCTTCCACAACATAATAGCCGCCATATTGATCGGCCTCGCCGTGGCCACCGCCGGCTGGGCCTTTAGGTACTTCAAGACAGGTGACCAGAAGTATCTAAAGATTGTAAAGCCGCTTGCCGGCGTCTTCGCCGTGATCTTCGTAATTCAAGCACCCATCGTGGCGCACTTCATGGGCGAGGCAGTGGTGGAGTACAACCCCACCAAGTTCGCCCTGATGGAGGGCGCCGAAAAGACCTTCCACGACCCCATCATAGCACTTGTGGCATACGGCGACCCCAACAAGCCCATCGTCGGCTTTGACCAGTTTGAAAAGGCCTGCCTCAGCCACGGCAACACGACAGTAGGCGACTTGATGAAGGCGGTGGGCCTCCCCAACACGTTGACTCTCCAAAGCGCGGGTCTTACCGTTGACTTCTCCAAGATCGCTTCTGTAAAGCTGGCTGACTTGTGTCTACAGGATGTGCAGAAGGCTAAGGCGTATATGCCTCTGATACACACGGCCTACTACACGAAGGTCGCATTCGCCATCATCGGCGGCTTGGCGGCGGCTGTGCTCTTTTTCTACTTCTACAGAGTGCCGGGCTTAAGCGCGTTGGCCGCTGCGATAGCCAGGCTCTTTGGCGACGAGAGGCAGAGGGTGTTCATCCTCGCGCTCCTGCTGGTGCTCGGCACTGTGATACCGGCCGTGGCGGGGTGGTACGTGAGAGAGGTGGGCCGTAAGCCTTGGACTGTCTACGGCTTGTTGTACCCGTCTGAGCTCGTGACTCCTGTGCCTTACTCCACGAGCCCCGGCTTCCTCGCATTTGCCTACTTGGTGATACTGGCCGTTAACATCGGCGGCCTCATTGCCATGTATCTCGTGGCCACTAGGGAGTACAAGTTCCTCGAGTTGCTGAAGAAGGGCGCGGGGGTGAGGCAATGAACAGCGCAGTTTTCATAGGGTTCGCCGGCCTCGGCCTAGCCGTTGTTTTGCACATAGTCTTCACCGCGATGACGCTCGGCACAGGCCTCCTCGCCGCTTTGTATAGATGGAAGGCATATAAAGAAAACGACGCCTGGGCTGAGCTGTTCGCCAGGAGAGTCTTCAAGGTGTTGATTGTCTCTGAGCTCTTCAGCGGCGTCTGGGGCACCATAATCACCGTCTTCTTAGCTGGCTTCTTCACAGCTCTGACGACCCTCGCCACCGACGCCCTTTTCATCCCAATCGCCATCGCCATAGCCTCCATAATGATTAGGATACCGACCATTGCTATAAGCTGGTACACATGGGGCAAGATAAATCCGAGGACTCATTCCCTAATTATGTGGATAATGGCGTTGTCCGGCTTCGGCGTGCCTTTCGGCTTCCGCGCCATATTCGCCGAGATTAACAACCCGACGGCGGTGGGGTACTACCTCCAGACCGGTAAAAACCCTGGCTGGATGCCCTACGCCGATCCGCTTTTCTGGACGTTGTACCTCCACACAGTCGCCGCCGTCATTTCGGTCGGCGGCTTCGTGGCGGCTAGCTTAACTGCGCTTGAGAACGACGTGAGGGGCGTGAAGGCAGGTCTTACGTTGGGCTTCGGCTTCCTCACCGCCCAGCTGGCGTTTGGGCCTCTCTACTGGTACTCCCTCGACCTGTATTCGCCTCTGCTCTTCAAAGCGGTGAACACCACCTACGGCCCGTTGTTTGGCGTAAAACTCGTGGCCGTGGCGGCGCTTGTCGTCCTCGGCTACATGGCCCTTAAGTCCGCCAGGGCCGGGGCGATCCACCCAGCTACCAAGTGGCTTGCTCCGCTTGCGCTCTTCGTCGTCGTCGCAGGCGAGATTCTCAACGACGGCGCGCGCTACCCCAACATGGTGTTGGCCGGCGACAAGGGCCTCCCGGCGACGCTTTTCGCCAACTTCTACATGGATATCCCAATGCCCGCCGTCTACGTCATCTTGGCGTTTCTAATTCTATCAGTTGTGGTGTTCACCACGGCGGCCTTCTACGCACTGTACAGAAGATTCATAGCGGACATACCTGTAACTGAGTAATTTATCTTTTTTTTCCTACGACATCTATCCGCTTTTTGTAAAACGTGTCAATTACGGCAAGCCTTGTCACGTTGCAAAGTGAGTGTCTTAATGGCGTAGTCTCAAATGAGTGTTTGAGATGCATCTGACTACGCTGGAGCTCTTCGAAAAGTGGTATAGAAACTTCTTCGATTGTTGATTCAGCCGAGATGCCGCAGCGCCGGGGCAGGAGCCGCAACGCAAGTTGGCTAGATAGACCTGCAGAAGAGGGGTGTAACTAGTAACAATCTTTATAACTTGTCGGTAGGAAACGTCATGGGTCTTTCTGCCCTTCTCTCTGCCGGTCTCGACAAGATAAATGAGTTTCTCCACACGGCTGAGCCTTTCACGGCCTTCTTGGGCTACAGGTTGGTGGAGCTTTCGGAGGGGGGTGCGTGTGCGGAGTTTGGCATGTCGCCTAACGCCCAGAGGGTGGGCGGGGTCCTCCACGGCGGCGTCATCATGGCTGTGTTGGATGAGACTATGGGCTTCGC
>Ga0209739_100148_pt1 | contig 32020 bp, 22 predicted proteins | sample JossMetagenome_2_FD_184729 | JGI IMG/M metagenome (GOLD analysis project Ga0209739, IMG submission 184729) | Hot spring sediment microbial communities from Joseph's Coat, Yellowstone National Park, USA - JC3_ASED (SPAdes) (version 3) | ecosystem: Environmental > Aquatic > Thermal springs > Hot...
GAACTGCCTGTTCCTGAAGAGCGATGATATGGACCCCCTCTCCTCGCCCTTCCTCTCCATGTACTTGAGGGCGTACCTGCCCCTGAGGGCCAGCACAAACGGCACAGCCGCGAAGGCCAGTATGGCAAATACGGTGAACAGCCTGATTATGCCCAGCCCGAGCAGCAGCCCCGTCATGAACGGCGCCACTATAAGGGCCAGCGCTACCCAGAAGGAGAACGCCGCCTGTTCTACCTGCCTCCTGTCGGGCTCAAGCGATGCCATCCCCGCCATTGTCATGAAGGAGTCCATCACAACCCCGGTGATGAAGCCGTCAACTGTCATGAGGGCGTACGCGGGCCCCACGCCCCTTATTATCGCGTAGAGCGGCATCGTTGAGCCCAGGACCACGAGGGCTATCACCTCGGCCGTCCTGAGCTGGCTGGGCCTGAGCCCGTGCATCAGGAATGCTGATGCTGCAAACGCCAGCGTGAACAGCGCGAACCCTACTCCCACCTCAAATGGGTCCATGCCGAAGGCAGCGCCTATCTCCTGTATGGTGGTCTGGTAGAACTGCAGGAGGAACCTGCTCATGAATGCCGCGACTATTATGAGCCACTCGGCCCCGCTTATCAGGCCGAAGTCCAGCCCCACCTTCCTTAACCCCTTGGACTGCGTCCCCTTCAACGGATCCACCCCCACGACCTCGGCCTCGCGGCCGGCGGTTTCACCCCGAATGCGTGGAGAGCGGGCGCCGATTCGCGTGCTTCGCCGGGGGTCCTCCGCCGCGTTCCTCCCCTTCCTTCCTCATCGCGCGCTGGCCGAGGGGACACGACGCGGGTCCACGGTGGATCGATCCGCTCCGGCGTCCGGTCGTCGCCGTTTCCGGCGACTTCCCCCACGACCAGTAGCTGGGCAGGGGAAGGGACTAAACGGGCGCGCACATCCTCCCCAGAGCGCTGTGAAGGGGCCGGTCCGGACGGCCGAGGGTGGCTCCTCGACCGCTGCCATGCCGACGACACTTCGCGATCCATATCCCACCACTCGCCAGTGACCATACAGTCAGTCATATATAAACTTACTGACTGTTCAGTCAGCCCGACTGGTCAGTAAGTTTATAAGCGCCATCCAGATTATTTCGGCAGGATGGCCGAGGACACCGAGAAGAGAATCGTGGATGCCGCCATGAAAGTTTTCGCGCGCAGGGGTTACGATGCAGCGAGCACCGATGAAATAGCGTCGAAGAGCGGGGTCAGCAAGGGGACCATATTCCTGTACTTCAGGAAGAAGGACGCCCTGATAGAACGCGTCGCCCTCGCCTCCCTGCCCTTCGCCGAGGTGGAGGAAGCTCTCAAGAAGAAATATGAGAATCCCGAAGATTTGTTGTTCGATGTGGGAATGGCGTTCCTCAACAAGTACAAATCGGAGGATCTCAGGTCCCTGTTGATAATGTCACTGGCCAAGAAGAATCAGTACCGTTCCATAAATAAACGGTTCAGGGAGCTATGTCTTAACACGATGGACAGGATGTTCGAGAGGGTCGAGGCGATGACCGGGAAGCCGATTCCCCAACCCATGAGGAGGGCGTTCTTCGGTTCATTGCTCTGCTATGTGATATGGTGGGATTATAACGAGATACCCCCCGAGGCTTACTGCCGTGAATTGACGAAGGATGTCCTGGGGTCGGCAAGGGCATGAAGTGAGCGGCATCACGCAGAGTTCGGAGATTTCCACTTCTGTACAGCTTCGCTCCATCCGGCAGCGTCGAGATCCGGGCGATTGATTTGCGTTTCTGCCCCTACAGATAGGGGATTGCGCGCGCGGGGATGGACGTCCCCAGGGCTTCCTCCTGACCGACACAGGACCACACGACGGGCATTCGTCGGGAGCGAGTCGACGCCCGCCGCGGCCCTCCCGCCCCCGCCGCGCCGGGGTTCACCGAGCGGGCACGCAGAGGCGCCTCCACCTCACGCGTTAACTCGGAGGCGTCCGCAGGTCGGCGACGGGGACGCCCCGCATCTGATCCCTCACGCACAATTAGTGCCGTGCAGCGTCGCGCGCCTCGGAGGGTTGGCGGGCCCGCCGGGACTCGAACCCGGGACCTCAGGCTCCGCAGGCCTGCGCCATATCCAAGCTAGGCCACGGGCCCCCGCCCGAGCGGACATCCCGAGTTATATAAGGCGTGGTAGAAAACCTCGCCATTCATGGCTAGAATGGCTTAAAGGGCGATGCCCCTATTCCTTCCGATGCCCGCCGTGGGGTTCAGATTCAGGGCGTACGCGGGCCGGCAAACGTTGGGGGCGTTAAGGGCCCAGTTGAGGCTGGCCCGCGAGATCTATAATTCCCTGCGGCGGGCGGATATAGATTTCCACCGCAGGAACGGGAGGGGCCCGACCCTCGCGGAGCTGAGGCAGCTGGCGCTGGACCTGAGGAAGCGGAACGAGGGCTATCAACAACTCCACTCTCAGGTGGCGCAGGGGATCGCCGACCGGTTCCACAGCGCCAGGCGGAGGTTCCTCGAGGGCGTGCTACGAGCGCGGACTCGTGAGAGCGGATCTGACGCTGGGCGACAGGGCCTTCGAGTGCCCGGCCTGCGGCTGGAGGGTCGATCGCGATTACAACGCGTCCCTCAACGTGCTGAGGAGGGCAGGGTGGGAGCCACCCGTAGCGCCTGTGGAGCTCCGCCCTCTGCCCGTGGCCCTCGGCTACGGGCAAGGTGGGGCCGTGAAGCAGGAAGCCCCGCCCTTCAGGGCGGGGTAGCTCACAAGGTTCCCGTCCCCCGGCGGGCCGGGCCGGCGCCCCCGGGCCGCGCGCGGGCGCAGGTCCTGGCGCGCCAGCCCGAGCGCTCGTACTCGGCGAGGACCCTCCTGTAGGTCTCCATTGTGCGCCCCGCCAGCGCGTCCCAGGAGTAGCGCTCGCGCGCGATCCTGGCGCCCTCCGCCCCCATCCTGGACGCCTCCTCCGGGTGATCGACGAGCCAGGAAATCGCGGACGCGAGCGCCCCCGGGTCGCAGCAGGGGACCTTGAGGCCGCTCACCCCGTGCTCGACGACCTCCGAGAACCCGCCCACGTCCGAGACGACCACGGGCCTCCCCATGGACATGGCCTCGAGCGCGACTATGCCGAACGGCTCGTAGGTGCTCGGGAAGGCCGCCACGTCCGCGGCGGCGTAGAGCTCCGCCAGCTCCTCGTCGCTCACGAACCCCAGGAAGTAGAACTTCCGGGCCAGGCCGGCTTCCTCCACGCGCCTCTGCAGCACGGGCCTGAGGGGGCCGTCCCCGGCCAGCACGAACTTCAGGTCCCACCTGCGCCTCAGGAGCTCCAGGGCCGCGTCCACCAGCACGGAGACCCCCTTCTCGTGGACCATCCTCCCGACGAACAGGACCATGCGCTCGCCGTCGGCCGCGTACCTGCGCCTGATCGACGCGCGGTCCGCCCCCGGCTGCGCGAGGGGCGTGAACCCGTTCGGTATCACGTCCACCTTGTCCGCCGGGACCCCCAGGCAGCCCCCGAGCTCCCGCATCATGTAGCGGCTGCAGGCGATCACCCTCCAGCTCTCGTAGGCCAGCCACCACTCCATCTCGGCTATGTGCCTCTGCAGCTCGTCGCGGATCCCGCCCCTCCGGCCGCACTCGGTGGAGTGTATCGTGGATATCAGGGGCCTCCTGAGCGCGTGCTTGAGCGCTATGCCAGCGGACGCGGAGAGCCAGTCGTGGGCGTGCACTATGTCGAAGTCCCCGGCGTCCAGGGCCGCCTCGACCATGCGGAGGTTGAACTGATGGACCCATGCCGGGAAGTCGGGCGACGGGTAGCCGGAGGCCCTGACCCTCACGACCTCCAGGTTCCCGCTCACCTCGGAGTCCGGGACCCCCGGGGACTCGAGGGTGATGACCACCACCTCCGCGCCCATGGCGGCGAGCGCCCTGGAGAGGCCGTAGACGTGCCTGGAGAGGCCGCCGACTATCCTGGGCGGGTACTCCCAGCTCAGGTGGAGGACCCTCACCTGCGCCCACCCGCCAGGTAGCCGGCCAGCACGGAGGCCATCTCTTCCGGGGACTCGGCCAGCAGGGTCCTGTCCAGGGGGACCCCGTGCTCGTACCTCACCCTCATGAGCGCCGGGCGGGAGCGCGCGACGACAATGTCCGACCCGTGAACCGACCTCATCTCGAGGCCCCTGATAGCGGCGGACTGCAGGTCCGCGCCGGCCGGGGAGGAGTCGCCCACCGAGGAGATCAGCGGGACGCCCAGCCACCGCTTCACGACGGACCCCAGGGTGGACCCCGCCCACCCGTACCCCACGACCGCCGAGATCTCGCAGGGGTCCAGGGCGCCGTCCATGAGCCCGGAGATCGCGCGGGCGAAGTCCCCCATCGACGCCAGCACCGCCGAGACCATGCTGGTGTTGGCCTTCACCGTTATCGCCACCGGGTAGCGGATCCCCTGCAGGGGCCCGTCGGAGCTCCAGGCGTGGAGGTGCACCGCGGCCCCGGGGCCGAGCGGGGCCGCGTCCGCCGCCGGGTCCCCGTCGGGACCGGCTGGCTCCCAGGATATCATTATCAGCCTCGGGGGCATGGCCTAGCTCGAGATGGAGATCGCCGATATCTCGCCCCGCAGCGTGAGGTAGAGCCTGTCGCCGGACCTCGACAGGTAACCCAGCCTCTCGCCCAGCTCCACGAGCCCGCGGACCTCGTGGAGCGCGGCGTCCGGCAAAAGCCTGGCCACCGACTCCAAGTCCACGGCGCTCCCCTCCCCCACCGCGCCCATCAGGTGCATGGCGCGGAGGAGGTCCCTGAGCCTCTCCTCGGCGCTCACGCATACCCCTCCAATAGCGCTCCAGATAAGGATCGCACCAGTGGCTCCAGTACTGCGCCGGGTTCTTGACGGGCACCGGGTTGCCGGAGGCGCCCGAGGGGCTCGGGTTCCCGCCGAGCGGGGCGCTGAAGAGCTCCGACGAGTAGCCCAGGGCCCCCTCGGCCAGCATGTGGTCCAGGTTGTTCAGCAATATGCCGTCCACGTCCATCGAGAGGGACCTCATGTACTCCATCAGGTAGGGCGTGTCCCTGGGCCAGAGGACGTAGCCGTGGTACTCCGCGTCCCCCAGGTAGGGCACCCTCTCGACGTCCCTGGCGGCCATTCCGAACGGCGCCTCGCCGTTCCCCAGGACCACCATGCGCCTCCTCCAGATCAGGGGCTCCACCTGCGCCCACGCGCCCGACAGGTCCTCGACGGTGTGCAGGGTCCCCCTGAGGACGGCCATGGCCTCGACGGCGGGGGAGCCGGCCGTCCAGTCGGAGCGGCCGGTCGAGGGGTCGATGGTCAGCGGGGGGAGGCGGCCGGGCGCGCGGAAGCGCTCCCCGTAGCCGCCCGAGAGCTCCTCCAAGAGCCCCGCGGCGCCGGCCGGCACCGCCTCGCCGGCCGCCCTGAGCGCGGACGCGAGCGCGCCGTAGGACTCGATGTAAAGGGCGTTCACCTCCACGAGCGCGTAGAGGCCGGAGGGGTCCGAGGACCCCATCCAGTCGCGGGGGAGGCGGGAGGGCCACCGCCCGCCGCCCTCCCGCAGGACGACGTCGATCCAGGAGGAGCTGGCCGGGCAGAGCAAGAGCCCGTCCCCGAGCACGCACCCGGAGAAGCCGCGCCTCAGGGCGGAGGCCGCCGCCTCCGCCGCCCTAGAGGCCGCCGCGAGGAGCCCCGAGGAGCCGGTCGCCAGGGCCGCCGAGACCGCGACGTTGAGGAGCTGAGGGAAGGCGTCGCTCGCGTACTCGCGGGACCCTGGGAGCACCCTGAGGCCGCCCCCCTCCATCGCGGACCTCAGGAGCTCCAGGATCACCGCGGAGAGCCAGCCCCCGCACCCCAGCGCGAGGTAGGTCTTCAGGTTCCACCTGAGGCCCTCCACGATGTCCCTGGACCAAGGGCGCCTGAACCACATCGCCCCGGCCTCCGGGTAGTACGCGGCCCCCCCGGGGATCCCGAAGGACGCCAGCCTGCTGATCCTGAGGGCGATGGCCTCGGCCACCCCAGGGGGGGCATCCAGCGACCCCGCCAGGTCCCTCAGGCGCCCCTCGATCCCCGGGCCGCAGCGCGCCGCGCGGGCGCGGGTGAGCGCGGGGGGCAGGGGGACCTCGACGTCCAGGCGGCCGTCGGACGACTCCAGCGCCAGGGGCGCGTAGACGGCGCGGGAGCTCGGCGCGAAGCGGACCGAGCCGCCCTCCAGCCGCCTGAAGCCGTCGCCGAGCTTGTAGACCCAGTCCGTCCAGATGCCCAGGGGGGCGGAGCCCCCGGACCAGCGGAGGCGGAGCGGGAAGGGGGCCGAGCCCGAGGTTATGGAGGCGGAGGCGCGGGGGCCCGAGGCGTCGACCTCGACCCCCCGGTAGTCGGGCGCCGATGGGGACTCCGCGTCCCTCAGGTCCAGGAGGGGGACGAAGAGGGTGGGGCGGGACGCGCGGACGCTCAGCCTCCCGACGCCCCCGCCCTGCCTGAGCGCGAACTCCACGCTGTAGGTTCCGCCCCCCTGGTCCGAGTACAGGTACTGCGCGCGCGCCCTCCAGACCCTGACGGACCTGGGGTATATGGGCCCGCCCTCCAGCGGCGCGTAGTGCAGGCCGTCCAGCGCCCTGTAGATCCTCCCGTCGAGGGGGCCGACGAGCAGGCCCTGCCAGTGATAATCCCTGTTGGGGCCGTGCAGGAACCCCCTCGGGGTCGCGAACTGGACGTCGAAGACGGAGGCGGAGAACTCCAGGAGCCCGTCCTTCAGCAGGACCTGGAGGTTCCTGGCGAATCCCCAGTCCGGGTCCTCGCGGACGCCGGACTCGATGTACAGGTCGCCGCCCCGGGTGGCGCGCACTCTGGGATGGGAGGCAGGCTCGCCGGCGGATCCCACGGCGCCATTCGGGGAGGCGACCTACTTAACGGTGTCTGGCCAGGAGGGAGGCCGCCTCCCCCGCGGGGTCCCCCGACCCGGATGCGGAGTCCAGCTCCTCTGCCAGCTCGTCCCACAGGAGGACGTGCCTGACCCACGACTGGACGTCCCCCCTGGACAGGTGCTCCGCGATCGAGGAGGGGCACTCCAGCGCGCAGCGCCTCAGGTCCTCCAGCCCCCTCAGGGCGACGTCGCCGCGCGGCGTCCTGGCTATGAAGGACATGGAGCGGGGGGTCCTGAGGCGCCAGGCGTGGGCCCCGACGTCGCGCGCGTAGGCGCGCAGGACGTCCGCGTAGAGGGACATCAGGGAGTGCAGGTAGCTCGTGTAGGCCGCCAGCGGGTCCTTGTAGGGGCTGAAGTAATCGTGAACCTCCCCGGAGGGGCCGCGCTTCCCGGACATGTAGTAGAAGTTATCGCTCACGCCCAGGTACCTCCAGTGAGTGAGCAGCTCCCCTCCGACGGCGCGCGCGTAGGCCCCGACCTCCTCGTAGAGCGCCAGCGCCATCCTCTGCTCGCGCGACCCGGCCCACGCGCTCGCGTCCTTCTCGACGTCCGCCCAGCTCAGGGTATCCCAGGGCGGCACGGAGACCTCGCCGGCGGGCGAGAGCCTGGAGGGCACCTCGGAGATCCCGACCGCCTCCACGCCGGCCGCCTCCAGCTCGCGGGGCAGGGCGGACAGGAACTCCAGTATCCCCGTCTCCCTCCAGTGGTGCTCCCCGAACGTCTCGATGTCCATAGCTATGAACACTATGTCCCCGGGGCTGGCGGCTATCCACGACGCGTACTTGTCGGCCGTCAGCGGGTACTGGTCCCAGGACCTGTCGGAGAACCTGAAGGCGACGTCGTCGCTCAGCCTGTAGTTCCTCATGAGGACCGCGGGCCCCGCGGGCGACCTGTAGAGGTAGTTGGGGCTCCTCCAGCCGAGCACCCTCTCGGCGCCCTCCGTGAGGACGAGCCCGAAGCCCGCGCGGGCCAGGGAGGCCGCTATCTCATCGTTGTACAGCATCTCCGTAGCCTCCGCGGCCGCCGGCCTCCCGCCGAGCGCCGCCCCGACGCGCCCGGCCTGGAGGCGGACCTGCTCCTCCATCTCGTCCAGGTCCCCCAGGAGCGGGGAGACCCCGTGGTAGTACGGCTGGGCCACCAGCTCCGCCCCCGCCCCGACCGCGGAGCGCGCGGCCCCCACCAGCTCGGGCCCCAGGGACTCCGCCTGCTCCAGCCAGATCCCGCTCACGCTGAGGGAGAACCTGAAGCCGTCGCGGGCGGCCTCCTCGAGTATGCGGAGGGCCGGCAGGTAGCACTTGGAGGCGACGCGGCGGAGGACCTCCCCGTCCAGGGCCGCGTCGTAGGAGGCGCGCGGGCCGCCGCGCATCCTCTCGAGGAGGGACCTGGGGCTCAGGGGCCTGATCCTCCTCGGCTGGTGGACCTCGAACATGAAGGCGGCGAGGCGCGCCACGCCGTCGGTGGGCGTGCCACGCTTAAATCTGTGGTGATCCGCGGCGCCGCGTGGGCCGGGCCGTCGTGAGCGTGACCCCGGACCTGGCGCTGGATCGCGGGAACACGTACGCGGGCGGGCTGGGCGTGCTGGAGGGCGACAAGTTCTACGCGGCGGCGCGGCTGGGTATGGACTACAGGGTGCTCACCCTGTACTACGCGAACGGGTACGTGCGCTACGAGTTCGACGCTGACCTGAGGCCCGTGCCGCTGCCCGAGCCCCAGCCCGAGGAGTTCGCGTCGTCCCTCAGGGTCGCGGACGAGTTCAGGGTCAGGCTGAGGGGGGAGGAGGTCTCCGTCCAGGCGCTCGAGGCCGCCGAGGGGTCCGCGCGCGCCGTCTTCCTGAGGCCGGTCGCGCCCGACTGGGCGGCCAGGCTGGCGGACAGGGTCTACCTGGAGGGGAGCGAGGAGGAGCGCTTCCTGAAGTACCTGCTGCTGGCGAGGGCCAGCGAGGCGTACATCCGGAGGGACGTGGGGACGGGGGAGGTGGCTCACGTGGACCTGCAGGAGGCCTACGCCGCGCTCCTCCCCCTCGCGCTCAGGCTTCCCGGCAAGTACAGGCTCGTGATACACACGCCGGGGCCCTGGGGGCACCCCGCGTTCCCCGCCCGCCTGCTGGCATCCGAGTGCGGCTACCGCCTCGTCTGCGAGAGCGTGCCGCTCACCGAGCTGGGGCTGGCGGCCGCCGAGAGGGCGTTCGCGGTCTCCAGGAAGCACGCGGAGATCCTGTCCAGGGTGTTCCCGCACCACGCGTGGAAGCTGGGGAGCGTGACGAACGGCGTGGACGCCGAGAGGTGGACCCACCCCGAGCTGCGGCGGCTGCGCGGGAGGGAGCCGGGGCTGGACGCGTTCATCGAGGCCAGGGCGAGGGCGAGGAGGTCCCTGGAGTCTCTCCTGAGGGAGCTCAAGGAGGTGGAGCTGGACGGCAGGATGCTGGTGGCCTGGGCGAGGAGGATGGCGCCCTACAAGAGGCCAGAGTTCGCCGCCCGCCTCGCGGTGGAGCTCGGGGACCTCCCCATAGTGTTCGTGCTGGGGGGGAGGGCCCACCCCGCGGACGGCGAGGGGCTGGAGTGGATGAGGGTCTTCATGAGGCTCCACAGGGAGAGGCCGAACGTCATCTACCTGCCCAACTACGGGCTGCGCGAGGCCAGGGCCGTGCTCTCCGGGGCGGACGTCCTGCTCTTCACCCCCTTCTCCGGCTGGGAGGCGTGCGGGACCAGCTACATGAAGGCGGGGATGAACGGCGTGCCCACGATATCCTCGAGGGACGGGGGGGCGCTCGAGATGATCGAGGACGGGGTCAACGGGTGGATGTTCGGGGAGGACCTGAGGGACCTCGTGGAGTACTGGGGGGAGGAGGGCCGCAGGAGGAGCGAGCTGGAGTACGCCCAGCTGAGGGACCTCCTGCTGAGGGTCCACGCGATGTTCAGGGAGGACCCGGAGTCGCTCCACGCGGTGGGGCTGCGGGCCTTCGAGGGCTTCCGGGCGGTCGCCAGCGTCGAGAGGGCCCTGCGCGAGTACTACGCGGACTTGCTGGGGCAGCGGGATCGATCGGCGGCCTACTGGGAGCTCGACAGGATCGCGCGGAGCTCCTCGGCTACGCGGCGCCTGTCCTCCTCGGAGAGCCCCAGCTCCTCGGCGACGCGGCGCCACTCCCTCATGTTGTATATGCAGCCTGGATCGGGCCCCATGACGTCGCCCGTGTAGCCGTAGGCCCTGGCCCTGCACCCCCCGCAGACGTACTTGTAGGGGCAGCTGCCGCAGAAGCCCTTGAGCTGGCCCCTGTCCCTGAGCTGCCTGAGGAGCGGGGCCTTCGTCCAGATGTCCCAGAAGGGGGTCTCGCGCAGGTTCCCGACGGTTATCGGGAGGAAGACGCACGGTATCAGGTCGCCGTTCGGCTGTATCCCGGCGTATATCCTCCCGGCGCCGCACCCTCCCACGAAGTCGGCGAGGGACTCCAGGCCGGGATCGCCCCCCACGTAGAAGTGGGTCGGCGCCACGTCCTTCCCCCCGCTCATCTGGAGGGACACGCGGCCGTAGTAGGGGGCGGTGGAGACCACCAGGAGCTTCCTCCTCCTGTACTCCTCGAACATCTTCCTCATCGCCCTCTCCCTCTCCGCGGGGTCCAGGTCCATGTCCACTATGTCCTTCCCGCGCCCGACCGGCACGAAGTTGAAGAAGATCACCCTCTGGACCCCTATCTCCTCGGCGAGGTCGAGGAGGTCGTCCATCTCGTCCACGTTCATCCTCGTGAGGGTGGTCGCCATCGCCGTGCTCAGGCCGAGCTCGACGGCGTTCCTGAGCCCCCTCACCGAGAGGTTCCAGGCACCCCTCATGCCCCTGAACCAGTCGTGCTTGTCCGGGTCGGCCGAGTCTATGCTGACCTCCACGTACCTGACGCCCAGCGCCTTCACCCTCTCGGCGAAGCTCCTGTTGGAGAGCGCGATCCCGTTCGTCGCGACGGCGACGTACATGCCCCTCCTGGCGGCCTCCCCGGCCACCCTCATGAAGTGAGGGTGTATGAGGGGCTCGCCCCCGCTGAACGCGATCGCGGCGAGGCCTGCCCTGTCGAGCTGCGCCACGACGTTCAGCTTCTCCTCCAGGGTCAGCTCGTCCGGGAGGGGGCGATCCGCCCTCTGGTAGCAGTGCTTGCACCTCAGGTTGCACATGTTGGTGAAGTTCCAGACGACGAGGAAGGGGGCCGGCATCTCCTGCGGGACCGTTATCCCGTATTCCGCTATCCCCCTGAGCACGAGCTCTATCCCCCTCCTGACCGGGGGATCGCGCAGCATGGCCTTGACGCCCTCCTCGTCGGCGCGCGTCACCGCCAACCCGACCCTCAGTATGAGGTCGAGCAGGAAGCTCTGGACGCTGCACGTGAGCGACATCGGCCCCGCGTCCGCCCCGGCGTAGGCGGCGAGCGCCTTGTCGAGGGAGGAGCGGCCGTCGGGCTCGAGCCTCGTCATCGACTTGAGCACGAGCCTTGAGAGAGGGTTGCCGAGGGTCAGCTGGAGCGCCGCGAAGAAGCGCGATAGCCCGCCGCCCCCGCCCGACGCGCCGTCGCCCACTGGCCCCCACCTCCCTCCGCGCGCGCCACGTGGACCTGACGCCCTCGAACCCGGACCTCACCTCCTCGATGAGCGCCCTCTCGTACTCCTCGAGGCCGCCGTAGATGCGCGGCGCCACCGAGCTCCTCATGCTCGAGATGGCCGACCCTATGGCGCGTACCATCATGTCGATCATAGTCCTCAGCCTGTTCTTCCTGAGCTGGGAGAGCAGGTAGCTCGGCCTCATGTAGAACTTCCTGTAGGCCCAGCTCAGGAGCCTGATCATCTGGTCGCGAGCTATGTACATCCCCCTCATGACCGGGTAGACGGTGGTGTAGTAATCCCAGTCCCAGACCTCTATCAGGCCATCCCTGACCGCCTCCTCGTAGAGCGGGGTCCCGGGGTAGGGGGTGGCGACGGTGAACTGCGCGTAGTCCAGGTTCAGCCTCTCCGCGAACTTCACGGTGTTCCTCACGTCCTCGACCCTCTGCCACGGGAACCCCAGGACGAAGCTGCCGGCGACCTCCATCCCGGCCTCCTTCGTGGCGCGGACGGCGTCCTGGACCTGCCCCGTCGTTATCTTCTTCCTTATCCTGAGGAGGTCCTCGTCGTTGTAGGACTCCACCCCGTAGTAGATTATGTTGCACCCCTTGGCCCTCATACGCTCCAGCAGGTCCCTGTTCACGCTGCTCACCCTGGTCCCGCAGGTCCAGGATATGTCCAGCTTCCTCCTATCCAGCTCGTCCAGGAATTCGTAGACCCACTTGTGCGATAGGGTGAGCTCGTCGTCCGCGAACACGACTATGTTGGTCCCGTACTTCTGGGTGGCCCTCTCTATCTCGTCCGCCACGAGCCTCGCGCTCCTTATCCTGTACCTGCGGCCCCAGTAGTAGCTCGTGGAGCAGTATATGCAGCCGTAGGGGCATCCCCTGCTGGCTATCACGTGAATTATCCTGACGGGCTTGTCGAAGACGGTGTACTCGTCCATGGGGAGGAGGTGGCGGGCGGGCTCCGGGAGCTCGTCCAAGTTCTCTATGGGCCTCCTGGGCCTCGTCAGCCTGGGACCGGGGAGGGCGAGCCCGTCGACGGACTCCGCGTCCCTGGCCCCGGATATGGCCTCCACGAGCTCGGCCATGGTGCGCTCCCCCTCGCCTATCGCGACGTAGTCCACGCACCCCGTGGAGAGGGCCTCCTGAAACATGAAGGAGACGTGCTGGCCCCCCATGACGATCGGGAGGTCCGGGGCCCTGCTCTTTATCGCGCACGCGAGCCTGTAGCCGCCCTTGGCGGTCGGCGTCACGGCGCTTATTCCCACGACGTCGGGCCTCCACGAGAGCACCTCCCTCGCGGCCTCGTCGACGCCCATGCCCTGGGTCGGGGCGTCCAATATCATGACCTGGTGGCCGGCCTCCTCCAGGACGGCGCCGATGTAGGCGAGGCCGAGGGGCGGGGAGCGCACGCCTATGCTCTGGTAGATCTCGAGCGGCCTGAGGCCCGGGGAGGAGACTAGGGCCACCCTCATTATGGAGAGAGCTGTGTGCGCGGTTTCCGTTTAAGCGTTTCCCAAGAAGGCGAAGGTGATGGGTGGCAAAGTTTGCGCGGGAGGGGGCCCGCAACGCACATTTAGCGCGGGCCCGGAGGGCGCGCGATGTCGGCCAGGAGGGAGTTCGTCGAGGGCGTCGTCGACCTGATGAGGGTGGCGGCGACGCGCCTCCCGGTGGACGCGCATGAGGCGCTCAGGAGGGCGGCGGAGAGGGAGGGGAACGAGCTCGCCAGGAAGCAGCTGGAGGCGATCCTGAGGAACGCGGAGCTGGCCGGTGGGCTGGCGCGGCCCATCTGCCAGGACACCGGCATGGTCTACTTCTTCGCCAGGGCGGGGCGCGACTTCCCCCTCCTGCTCGAGCTGGAGGACGCCCTGAGGGAGGCCACCAGGGAGGCCACGAGGAGGATACCGCTCAGGCCGAACGCCGTGGACCCGATGAGGGACAGGAACAGCGGGGACAACACGGGATCCCACATGCCGTGGGTGGACCTGGAGCTCACGGAGGGGGACGGGCTCCTCCTCACCGTCCTCTTCAAGGGGGGCGGCAGCGAGTACCCCTCGGTCTCCAGGGTCATCCCCCCCATCCAGGGGCTGAACGGCGTCAAGAGGTTCGTGGTGGAGTCCATGTTCAACGCGGGGGCCATGCCCTGCCCGCCGGTCGTGATCGGCGTCGGGATAGCGGGCGGGGTCGACGTCGCGTCCAAGCTGGCGAAGAGGTCCCTGCTGAGGCCGATAGGGGAGAGGCACCCGGAGCCCGAGGTCGCCAGGCTCGAGGAGGAGATCCTGGAGCTGGTCAACAGGCTCGAGATAGGCCCCCACGGCTTCGGGGGCCCCACGACCGCGCTGGACGTCAAGGTCGAGTACGGGCACAGGCACCCGGCGTCGCTCGCGGTCGCGTTCACGACGAACTGCTGGGCGGTCAGGAGGGGGACCGCCGAGTTTAAGGCGGACGGATCCCACAGGATAATCTCGAGGCACATGGGGGTGCGACGATGGCCGAGCGCCGCATCAGGCTGCCGATCTCGGAGCAGGAGGCCAGGTCTCTGGCCGTCGGCGACGTGCTGTACGTGACAGGGAAGGTGGTGACCGCCCGCGACGAGGCCCACAGGAAGGCGCTGGAGCTCCTGAGGGAGGGGAGGCCGCTGCCCGTGGACCTCAGGGGGCTCGCCCTGTACCACTGCGGCCCGGTGGTGGAGAGGGAGGGCGACGGGTGGAGGGTCGTGGCCGCCGGCCCAACGACGAGCGCCAGGATGGAGAGCGTGGAGCCCGAGTTCATGGAGAGGACGGGGGTCAGGCTGATAATCGGGAAGGGGGGCCTCGGGAGGGGCACCGCCGAGGCGGCCCGGAGGCTCGGCGCGGCCTACGCGGTGTTCACGGGCGGCGCCGGGGTCCTCGCCGCGAACTCGATAAAGAGGGTGCTGGGCGTCCACTGGCTCGAGGAGCTGGGGATGGCGGAGGCCATGTGGGAGCTGGAGGTCGAGGACTTCGGCCCGCTCATAGTCACGATAGACAGCAGCGGGAGGAACCTGTACGCGGAGATGGAGGAGAGGAGGAGGAAGGTCCTGGAGCAGATCTACAGGGAGCTCGGCTTCCGATCGCCGCCGGGAGCGCGGCCTCCTCGCCACCACGCACATGGCGCCGGGCAGGTAGCCCAGGACCTCGAACCCGACCGAGCGGAGCCTGGACGCCGTCGCCCCGGGGAGGTCGCGCCCCCTCGCGCGGCCCGGCTCGCCCGTGTAGTGGACCAGGATCCCGCCCGGCCTCAGGACCCTCAGGATCTCGGAGTACATGTCCTCGGAGTACATGCGGGGGCTCAGGGCGAAGCGGGGCGGATCGTGTATCACGTGGGTGAAGGCCTCCCCCGGCATCGCGCGGACCGCCTCCAGCGCGTCCCCCAGGAGGAGCTCGGCGCGCCCGGACGCGAGGTCCCTGGACCAGGGGTTCACCGAGGCGATCCCCAGCACGTTCGGGTCCGCCTCCACGGTCACCACGCGGGCGGCCCCCGCGCGGAGCGCGTGCGCGGCAGTGTAGCCGAGCCCGGTGGCGATGTCCAGGACCACAGACCCCGGGCCCACGCGCGCGGCCCTCACCTTGGAGGCGGCGTCCGCCCAGGGGGTCGTGCCGGAGATCCTGTGCATGTGTATCCCGTCGATCTCGAGCGTGGGCGCCGTGCCCTCCACGTTCCTCAGCTTGTAGAAGGAGCCCGAGAAGAACTGGACCTTCGCCAGGCCTCCCCCGGGGGCCGGGGCCAGCACGTCCCTCTCCGAGGCGTCGAGAGACGCCCTCCTCAGCTCCTCGAGCTCCACCTCCAGGCCGCGGAGGGATGCGCGGCCGCCGGCCAGGCGCACGGGCTCGGAGCTCAGGCCGAGGTCCAGGCTGGCCTCGATAGAGGGCGAGCCTGAGCGCGCAGCCTCGAGGATCCTGAGGATCGACGACCTAGTCAGGAGGGGGACGGGGCGGGGCTCGAAGGCCACGCGGCGGGCGGGGGCCATGATCCCAGCCGGCTCAGGGGAGCCCGGCCGCCCTCAGGGCGCGGGCGACGGCCGCGGCCGGCAGCACGGAGAGCGCGGACTGCGCGACGTTGAAGGCGGCGGTCATCAGGAGGACGAGTCCGAGCGGCGAGAGCCCCAGGCCCAGGTGCCTGCGGATGACGTCCGCGGCGGCCCCGAGGAGCCCGGGGAAGAGCGCCGAGAGGACCCAGTAGTTCAGCGCCGTCATGGCGGCGACCCTGATGAGCGTCGAGAGCGCGAACGCCCCGGCGAGCGCCGCCCCGGACGGCGGGCCGCGCCTCGAGAATGGGTAGAGGCCCGCGAGCATGGAGAGGAGGGCGGCCAGCCTGAGGGCGGGCCCTACGGGGACGAACTGGCCCATCGCGTTCAGCACCCCGAAGTAGACGAGGGACGCCACGAGCGAGGGCAGGGGGGAGCCCGCCAGCATGAGCGCGGCCACCGGTATCTCCCCCAGGTCGAATATGAGGTAGGGGACGAGCGGGAAGGGTATCTGGACCATCCCCAGGGCCGATGCCAGGGCCCCCACCGCGGCTCCCTGGGCGATGGCGACCCTGTCCCTCGGGCGCACGGGGGCCGGCGGCCCACCCCTTATTTAAGTTTGATTGTAGCTACAAAAAATTTTGTAGTAAACGTGATATTGCGAGGGGGCCCAGGGCGGGCGTGCCGGCGCGCAGGGGGGTCGGCCGCGGGTACCTGCAGACGCTGGTGGAGCTGCTGCTCATGGGCGCGAAGGACGGGCCGGTGCCCATCACGACCTCGGAGCTCGCGAGGCGCATAGGGAGGAGCCAGCAGGCCGCGAGCAGGCAGCTGGAGCTGCTGGAGGGGGCGGGGCTCGTGGAGCGCTACCGGAGGGGGAGGTCGACGGAGGTGAAGCTCACCCCCCAGGGGGTCAACGAGCTCGTCGGGCTCTACCTGGTCCTCAGGTCCGTGCTGGAGGAGCCGCCCGAGTCCTACCTGTTCACCGGAACGGTGTTCAGCGGGATAGGGGAGGGCAGGTACTACATGTCGCTCGAGGGCTACAGGTCCCAGTTCGCCAGGAAGCTGGGGTTCGAGCCCTACCCCGGGACCCTGAACGTCAGGCTGGATTCGCCGTCCCAGCGCATGCAGTTCAGGGAGCTGATCGCCAGGGGAGGGATACGCGTGAGCGGGTTCTCGGACGGCGTCCGCACCTACGGCGCGGTGACGTGCTACAGGGCGCTGATCGAGGACGTGGCCGGGGCGGTGGTCGTGGCCGAGAGGACCCACTACGACTACACGGTCATGGAGCTCATAGCCCCGGTGAGCCTGAGGGAGGCCCTGGGGCTCAGGGACGGCGACAGGGTCTCCGTGAGGGTGTTCTCGGAGGGCCAGCAGAGGGCGGAGGAATCGCGCCGACACCCAAATTAGGGCGGGGCGCCACCTCCGGGGGCGTTGGCCGTCATCCTGATGTTCGACGCGGGCGGCTGCTCGGCCCCCAGGCTCTACGAGCTCCTGGTGGCCCTCGGGAACGAGGTGCGCGTGGTCGACCAGTCGTTCAGCGCCGAGGACGCGCTGCGCGCCCTCGGGGACGCGGACGCCCTCGCCCTGGGCGGGAGGAGGCGCGCCAGCTCCGCCTCCGACAGGATCGCCACGGCGCTCCTGAGGGCCGCCCGCTCCGCGGGGATGCCGGCCCTGGGCGTCTGCTACGGAGCCCAGCTGATCAACAACTCGCTGGGCGGGACGCTGGAGCTCATGGGGGAGAGGCTCCGCGGGCTGAACCCGGTCAGGGTGGACCGCTCGGACCCCGCCTTCTCCGGCCTCCCCTCGGATGTGGCGAGGTTCTACGAGGCGAGGGCCAGGAGGATCCGGAGGCTGGCGCCGGGCCTGAGGGAGCTGGCGCGGAGCGAGGCGGGGGGGATAGAGGCGTTCTCCGGGGACGGGCTCTACGGCTTCATGTTCCACCCCGAGCTGAGCGGGGGGGCGGGCGTCATAGTCATGCGCGGGGCCCTGGGGGCGCTGATGGGGGGGCGGGCCCCGGCCCGCCGAGGACGCGGCGGGCCGCCTCCTCCAGCACGGAGGCGACGCGCTCCCTGCCCACGTCCAGGGCGTAGGAGGAGAACCTGGGCCCGCTGTCCGCCCCTATGAGGGCGCGGTAGAGGGCCCTGAAGAGGGACGCCGGCTCCATGCCGCGCCTGCGGGCGGCCTCGAACGCGGCGTTCTGTATGGCCCCGGGATCTTCCGTAGACCTGAGCACGGAGGCCAGCTCGAGCATGGCCTCGGCCTCCTCCCTGGTGGGGACGTACTCCGGGGCCCTCCCCTCGACCTCGAGGGCCCACCTCCTGGCCTTCTCTATCCTCTCGATGAGCCCCGGCGTGGCCTCCCTGACCATGCGGTACCTCCTCAGGCGCTCGAGGACGAACTCGACCGCCCCCTCCTCGGGGGCCGCGCGGCCCAGCTCCGCGAGGAGCCTGTACGGCACGTGGACGTCGGGCGCGGGCGGGGGCCTGAGGAAGTTGACGTACTCGTACAGGCCCCTGAGCCTGGCGGCGTCCTGCCCCCCTCCCCCTCCGAAGTAGAGGTCCTCGAGCCTGTCGTACTCGTCGACGTACTTGGGTATGTCCTCCAGGGACACGTACCTCGTGCCCACTATCCTCTTGAACATCAGGAGGACCAGGCTGCGCTTCGTGCCGTACCTCAGCCAGGCCTGGGGCGTGACGACGTTCCCGGTGGACTTCGATATCTTCCTCCCGCTCCTGTCAAGGAAGAGCTCGTACCTGACGTGGTAGGGGTGGGGGAAGCCGAGGACCTCGTCGGAGACCCTGTCGTTAACCTTTATCGAGTCCTCCAGGTCCTTGCCGTACGCCTCGAACCTCACGTCCAGCGCCGCCCACCTGGCGGCGAGCTCGACCTTCCAGCTGAGCTTCCCCTCCCCGCTCGACAGCTTCACCTCGCCCCTGTGGCCGCACCCGGGCACCCACCTGCCCCCTATGCGCGCCCCCACGCACTCGTACGTCACCGTGTCGGTGCTGGGATCGTAGCCCGTGGCGACGGTCGTGTATATCCTGCCGCACCGCTCGCAGACGGCGAAGAACGGCAGGCTCCTGGTGAACTTCTCCTGGCCCGTGGTCTCGCGTATTATCTCGCCGACCTCCCCCGCGCGGGAGAGGATCGCCCTGGCCTGGGGCAGCAGCGCCCCGGACCTGTACATGCGCGCGCCCGACTCGTGGACGTACTCGACGCCCAGCTCGTCCAGGGCCTCCGTCAGGAGGGAGCTCATGTGATCGCCGTAGCTCCCGTGGCAGCCGAAGGGATCGGGTATCCTCGAGACGGGCTCCCCTATGTGCTCGGAGAGCCAGTCCGGCAGGCCCGCCGGGACCCTCCTCAGCCCGTCCATGTCGTCGGAGAACGCTATGAGCTCGGACCTGTGGCCCGAGTCCCTGAGGGCCAGCGCGACCCCGTAGGCCCGCACCGCGTCGGAAAGGCTCCCTATGTGCGGTATCCCCGAGGCGCCGAGCCCGCTCTCGACCCTCATGAGGGAAGTGTCCCTCCCCAGGGACTCGTCCCTCTCCACGATCCTGCGGGCGACCATGTCCATCCACGTGCCCCTGCCCACTATGCCCTTGGATCCCACGGGCGCGCGGGAGGGCGACCGATATAAAAAGGGTTTAACTCTACTACGTAGGCACGAGTAGGTACGCATCAGCGTGCCTGTCGTACGCGTAGAGCTTGGGCTTCACGGCATCATACAGGCCCCTCGCGAGTTCATTGGCCCCACAAATTCATGGGGCTCCGGGGCGGCCCGGCGCGGTTCCGCGGCGTCCCGCTACGCTTCGGGGAGCGGCGGGAGCTCCCTCCCCACCCGTGTATGGGCGAATGGCTCTTCAGCGCGATCCACAACCTCCTCATGCTTATGGCTTCTCATCCCTACTCTACTACGACGGCTTTAAAAGGCGACAGCGCGGCCTACCTGTAGTAGGGGACGGGCTGCCTCTCGATGGTCTTGCCCTCCCTCGAGCTCCTCACGCGCTTTATGGCCTCCTCCAGGTGCCTGAGCTCCAGCGCGGCCTCCTCGGCGTGGTCCCTCGCGTCCCTCGGGTTGGGGTACTTGTCCAGGAACTCCTGTAGGACTATCGAGACCGCAGTGTTCACGACGGACGCCAGGTCCGCGCCGCTGAACCCGTCCGTGAGCTCCGCGATCTTCTCCACGTCGACGTCCTGGGCCACGGGCTTCCCCCTGAGGTGGATCCTCAGTATCTCCGCCCTGGCCTTGGCGTCGGGCAACGGCACGTAGATGAGCTTGTCGAACCTCCCGGCCCTGAGGAGAGCCGGGTCTACTATGTCTATCCTGTTCGTGGCAGCCAGCACGACCACCCCGGAGAGGGGCGCGAGGCCGTCCAGCTCCGTGAGCAGCTGGCTCACCACCCTCTCCGTCACCATCGAGTCGGCGGATAGCCCCCTGACCGGCGCCAGCGCGTCTATCTCGTCGAAGAACACCACGCAGGGGGCGGCCTGCCTGGCCCTGCGGAAGACCTCCCTGACCGCCCTCTCGCTCTCGCCCACCCACTTGCTCAGCAGCTCGGGCCCGCGCACGCTTATGAAGTTCGCCTCGCTCTCGGTGGCCACCGCCTTCGCGAGCAGAGTCTTGCCCGTGCCTGGGGGCCCGTAGAGCAGTATGCCCTTGGGGATAGTGTAGCCCAGCCTGCGGTAGAGCTCGGGGTACTTCAGGGGCCACTCGATAGCCTCCCTCAGCTCCCTCTTCACCTGGTCCAGCCCGCCTATGTCGTCCCAGTGGACCTCGGGCACCTCCACGTAGACCTCCCTGAGCGCCGAGGGCGTTATCCCCCTGAGCGCCTGCTCGAAGTCCCCCATGGTCACCTGGATCTTCTCCAGGACCTCGGCGGGTATCTTCTCGGCCTCGAGGTCTATCTGGGGCAGGACCCTCCTGAGCGCGTTCATGGCGGCCTCCTTCACCAGGTACTCGAGGTCCGCGCCCACGAACCCGTGGGTCATGGAGGCCAGCCTCTCGAGGTCCACGTCCTGGGCGAGGGGCACGTTCCTGGTGTGTATCTGGAGTATCTCGACCCTCGCCTTCCTGTCCGGGACCCTGATCTCTATCTCCCTGTCGAACCTCCCTGGCCTCCTGAGCGCCGGGTCTATCGCGTTGGGCCTGTTCGTCGCGCCTATCACTATCACCTTGCCCCTGCTCTCCAGCCCGTCCATCAGGGCGAGGAGCTGGGCAACGACCCTCTTCTCGACCTCCCCTGTGACCTCCTCCCTCTTCGGGGCTATCGCGTCTATCTCGTCGATGAATATTATCGATGGGGCCTTCTCCTTGGCCTCGCGGAATATCTCCCTGAGCCTCGCCTCGGACTCGCCGTAGAACTTGCTCATTATCTCGGGCCCGCTTATGCTTATGAAGTGCGCGTTGGTCTCGTTCGCGACCGCCTTCGCGAGCAGGGTCTTGCCCGTGCCTGGGGGCCCGTAGAGCAGCACGCCCTTCGGGGGCTCTATGCCGAGCCTCTCGAAGAGCTCGGGGTGGCGGAGGGGGAGCTCCACCATCTCCCTTATCTTCTGTATCTCCTCCTTCAGGCCCCCTATGTCCTCGTACGTGACGTGCTTTATCCCCCTGAGCTCCGCGGCCCTCTCGGACACCGTTATCGCCGTCCTCTGGGTGATGACCACGGCGTCCGCCTGCGGCTGGACGGACACAACCTGGAAGGTGAGCCTGCCGCCGAAGTAGGGGACCATCACCGTGTCCCCCTTGGTCACCGGTATGCCCTCCAGGGCGTCCGCTATGTAGCGCTCGTCTATGGGGGGCACGTTCTCCAGCGGCGCCAGGGTCAGCCTCTCGGCGGGCACAGCCTTGGCCTTCCTGACGACCACCGTGTCCCCTATGGCGACCCCGGCGTTGTTCCTTATGAGCCCATCTATCCTTATGAAGCCCCTCCCCTCGTCTGAGGGGTATAGGGGGAGGCACTTGGCGACGGTCCTCTTCCTGCCCTTGATCTCCAGGACGTCCCCGGTGGAGGCGCCCAGCGTGTCCATGACCTCGTAGTCGACGCGCGCGACCCCCCGGCCCACGTCCCTCGTGTAGGCCTCCATGACCCTCAGCGTGACTGAGTCGACCATCGCCGCTCCCCACGATCCACGGGCGGGCGGCGCAGCTTATAATACATTTTCCGAGAACGGTTCGGCAGCACGCGCCGAGCGCCGCGAGCGAGGCCACGGCGGCGATGTACCCCGCGCCGAGCGCGGCGGCCAATGGGACCCCATAGGAGGCCTCGACGAGCACCCCGGGCCTCCCCCTGTACCTCCCGAGCGCGGCCAGCGCCTCCTCGGGCGGGGCCCCCGACAGGTCCTCGAGGACGCTCCCGTCCGGGCCCAGGATCCTCCTGGGGAGCCACCTGCGGTCCGTCGCCGCCTCCTCCACGCCGAGGACGGCGCCCCTCCTCAGCCCCGCCTCAGCGGCCCAGATGGCGAGCGCCGCCGCCATGGCGGCCGCCAGCTCCGGGACCGGCGAGAGGGCGCACCCGTTCGCGCCTATCAGCGCCATCGCCGCGACGTCGCCGGAGGCGGCCAGCCCGAGCCTCCAGGCGGCGATCCCCAGGGCCGCCATGGCGGCGATCCTCAGGGCGAGCGGGACCAGGGCCCCCCGGGGCCCCAGCGCGACCATGAGGGCGACCCCGAGGGCCGCCGGCACCCAGGTGAGATCCTCCACCTCCCTGCTCCTCAGGTCCTGGTAGGCGGCCGCGGCGTAGCTCGCGGCCACGAGCGCGTCGCCCGCGCAGGCCCACCCCGCGGTCAAGGTCGGAGGGACCTCGCCATCACGAACGCGTCCTCCCCGTCCCTGTAGTATCCCGGTATCCTCCTGACCGGCCTGAAGCCGAGCCTCCTGTAGAGGGATATGGCCGGCTCATTGCTGACCCTGACCTCCAGGTAGACCTCGGAGCAGCCCCTGGCCCTCAGGGCCCTCATGCCCTCGGTCATGAGCGCGGTCCCGAGGCCCCTCCTCCTGTGCCCCGGGTCGACTGCTATCGATATCACGTGGCCCTTCCTGGTGATGGGCGACCTGCCCACCAGGGGGAACCCGACCTCCACCCTGCACATTATGTAGCCGACGAGCCTCCCGCCGTCCCCCTCGGCCACCAGGAAGGAGTCCGGGTTCGACTCCAGGACGTCCTCGAAGAAGTCCTCGGAGTAGTTCTCGGGCAGGTTCTCCCTGTTGAGCCTGATGACCTCGGGCAGGTCGTCCCTGGTGGCCCTCCTTATGAGGTACCCCTCGGGGACCGCCCCGGAGCTCGGCTCCAACTCGCCGGCCAGGCCCTCGGAGGAATTTATTGTTTCCCGCCCGGGGGGCAGAGACGGCCCCGAGGCCGGCGAGGGCATCGCGGGATGGAAACAAATCGTTGAAGGGGGAAGCAAAAAGCGGGGAAGGCTGAGTGGGGCGCGGCCCAGGGTCAGCGCTCCCTGGACAGGTAGGCCCAGGCCAGCACGGAGACCATGCTGATGAAGCCGGTCGCCACGCCGACGAGCAGCCCCTGGACCAGCAGCGAGTTGCCCAGGAGGGCGACGAGCGCCGCCCAGAGGGCGTAGATGACGCCGGCCTTCACCAGCAGGAGGTCCCCTATCAGACCCACCGCGAACCCCAGGAACCAGAACCCGACCAACGTCCCCAGTCCCTTCATGGCCTGGGGACTGGTGGCGAGGGACAGCCGAAATCGCTTGGAGTCAACGCCTGTGGACAACGGTGTCAACCGCGGGGGCCGGCCCGTCCCGCGCGCGGCTGCCTCCTCGGAGTGGCGCGTGGAGGAATATTGCTAAGGGGAAAATAATAAAAAATATCAATGGAAAGGGGATTCCCCTACCGGCGCCTCACGAGGACTACTACCTCGAGGACGAGCACTATTATCGCGATGACTATCGTCGCCAGCACCAGGCTGTTGACGCTGGATATCTGGGCGGCCTCGGCCTGCACGGAGCTCAGCGTCGAGCTCATCGAGCTGAGCGAGCTCTGGATGGAGCTGACGCCCGAGTTGATGGAGCTCAGCGTCGAGCTGATCGAGCTGAAGCCGGAGCTGACCGAGCTGCTGAGCGAGCCCAGCGAGCTGCTGAGCGAGCTGTAGTCGCTGTTGAGGGTCGAGGCCAGGTTGCCGACCGCGGTCGAGAGGGCCGTGTACTCGGACTGCAGGTTCGCGAGCGATCCCTGCACCGCGGTGAGGGTCGAGCCCATCGTGGTGAGCTGCGAGCTCATCTGGTTCAGGGCGCTCGTCGTCGCGGCCTCGGTGTTCGTGGTGCCGGTGACGTTGAGCCACGCCGTGGCGACGAGCACGTTCGGCGTCGCCGTTTCGTTCACCAGCTCGATCGCGTGGAGCATCGGGTAGCCCGCGGCCATGAACTTGTAGGTGGCGTATCCGTATATGTTGCCCTTCAGGCCGGTCACGTAGGTGGGTATGTTGTCCTGCGCCAGGCCGTAAGCGTCGGCCGATGTGGATCCTGACCCCGTCGTCACACTCGGTATCGGCGAGGTCCAGGTCTCCTGCCCGACCATCAGGCCGTTCAGCGTCACGGTGACGGTGGAGCCGAGCGGCGCGGTGCTCGGGCTCAGCGTTATCGATGGGTTGACGATGACCTTGGCGTATGCCTTGTCCTGCGGGCTGGCAGTGTCGTTCGCGTAGACGTAGTGGACCCCGCCATAGACGGGGCTGGGCACGCTCACCGCGACGGAGAAGTACCCGTTGCTCCCTATCGGGACGTTCGTGGCCAGGTAAGTCTGGTTATTGTACCCGACGCCCAGGCCCAGCCAGGTCACGTTGGCGGTCTTGCCCGCGGTGAACGCGTAGCCGGAGACCGTCACGGACTGGCCCGCCGTCACTTTGTTCGGGGTCACGATGACCGTGGGCACCGTGTTGCCGCTGAAGTAGATGTACGCGAGCGGGTCGGCGGCCTTGACCGCGTAGGTCCCGGCGGACACCACCGGCACCGTGACCGTGACGTTGAAGAACCCTGTGGAGTTGGTCGTGGCCGTGCCTATCGTCTGGGATCCGAAGTAGATGGTGACCTGCGAGTTGGGCACGAAGTATTTGCCGGCTATTATCATGGGCTCTGTCTCGTAGAACGACGCGCTGGTCAGGGTGCCGTTGTACTGCGTCGCGAACGGCGATGGTAATGTGACCCAGCTGGCGCTGGCCGGGCTGTACTCCTCTATCTGGATGAACTGCCTCGGGTACTCGGTGAAGGTGACCGTGGGCGTCAGCATCTTCCGCGCGATGTCGTTGGCCTGGAACGTCACGGTGCCAATCGTGCTAGCACTGCCAGACGGTGCTGGTGTTTCGAGCTTCAGCTCCGGCGCGTTCACCGTCGTGGTGAATCCGCCGGTCGAGTTCGTGGCGATGAGCTTGAAGGCTGTCGTCGAGCTACTAGCCCCTGTGACGGTGTAGGTCCACGTGAGGTTCGCCTGGGAGCTCGGGGTGAACCCGTAACCGGTCACGGTTATCGGGGTCCCGGCCCCGCCGCTGCTCGGCGATATCTTGATGTTCGGCAGTATCACTACCTGCGCCGCGGACGTCGCCACGGGCGCCGTGGAGCCGAAGTACGCCTTGATGTAGTAGGAGCCGCTGGCGACGGTCGGCGCCGGACCTATGACCGAGTAGTTACCCAGCGAGAACTTCATGCCGTTGTAGGTCACGTTGTAGAAGCCGTGGAGCGGGCCCAAGCCATTAGTGTGCACGGTCGCCATTATGTAGGAGGTGGGCAGGTTGGCCACCCAGACGGTGTCGCCCGAGGTTATGGCGGCCTGGGCGTTGGTCGACGTGTAGAGCGTCACCTGCCCGGACGATATCGTGATCCCGCTGAAGTTGACGACGAAGTAGCCCTGCAGCGTCATATTAACCCCGTCGACCGCAGCCACGTAGCCCCCGGCGTAAGCCGAGACGTTTATTGTGGCCTGCACGAACTGGTACGGATAGGTCGTTTTCTCCGCTCCTATGTACAGGAGGTTGCTGGTGGGGGCCGCGTGCGCGGGCGCCGCCGCGAGCGGCAGCGGCGCGAACGCGGCAGACAGCACGAGGAGCACCGGTAGGATGAAGGCTAGGGATATCTCAGCGGTTCTCATCTTCGGCGCGACTCATTCCGCCGCATTTATAACGCTTTTGGACAACTGTTCTATCATCAGTGGACAACGGCCCTGCGCAGCGCTCGAGCGGATCGGGCGCCCCGCTGCGGCACCCGCAGCGGCCCGGGCCGCCCCATCGCGCCCTCGGCCTCCTACGCCCCACGGGGCTCCTCCGCCGCGAGCGCCGCCCTGAGGCGCTCCCCCACCAGGCGCCCGACCTCCTCGTCGAGCCCTCCTCCGGGGGCCTCCTTCTCCGGAGCGCCTCCGCGAGCGCCATCCAGCGCTCCCTCTCCTCCTCCCTCGCCCCGCGCTCCGCCTTCTCCATCAGGTCGAGGAGCGCCAGCGGGTCGACCTCCTGCTTCCTCCGTGCTAACGAGACGAGGGCCGCCGTGATGCCCTCCCAATCGCTCGATTTCTCGCCGCCCAGCGCCCTCATAACTACTATATAGGGGAGCATCCCCCTCAGGTCCACCTCGTCCTTCTCGTCCCTGCGGCCCACGGCCGACATCAGCATCAGGATCTCCGAGGCGTCCAGCGTCGCGCCCCCGCCCCTTTCCTCCCTCAGGATCCCCATGCCCCCCAGGAGGTCCATCTGCACCTTCATCCTCATCGCGCGCTTCGCCTCCGCCAGGAGATCATCCTCTCCCTCCCTCCTAGGCATGGCCTCCCCTCCCTTCCCTTCCCTTCCTCCTCGCACCCCGGGGAGCGTATCCCCAGCAGCCGCTTGACGTCGCACGGGGTCAGGCCCCGGGAGCGGGCCCAGCGGACGAATTCCCGGAACTCATCCTCATACGGCCCGGGTCCCCCGACCGCGGTCGGGGCCGTGAGGGATGTGAGGGCCGCGGGCTCGATCCCCTCCTCTCCCTCGCTCAGTACCTCCTCGGCTTCGAGCCTGGGGGAGGCCCGGGCCTCCTTCGGCTTCTGCCCGGCCTCCTCCTCGGGCCCCAGGTAGCAGCGCCTGCGCCGCCGCGCGCCGTTCTCTCTGCGCTCGTGGACCGCGTAGAGGTACACGCGGTCCCCGTGGCGCCTCCGCTCCCGCCAGGCGTACGGCTCGCCACACCTTGGACATATCTCCGTCATCCTGAGGACCTAGGGCATGCGTGATTATTAATATCTTTTCAGGGTTTTGATAAAATATATATTTATTGACAGTTAGCGTTGCGGAGCGCCCACGCGCGTTTGTGGGGGACCTCCACTAATCGGCTTAAACACGGCCTAAACTTTGTGGGGGTATCCCCCACAAATTTAGCTTAAAACCCCGCACGTTTCACGCTTAACTTGGCCTAAACCGGGTCTAAATTGTGGGGTACCCACACACAGCCGCTTGAACATGGCTTAAACCGCTCAAAACTCCCACACATTGGACTCCAATCGTGCTCCAATGCCCCGTCCAATCCCCTCCAATCCGGCTCCAATCTGCTCCATTCCGTTCCAATCCGCTCCAATCGCCCCAAAGTCATGGAGACCCCCACACTAAGCATCCATCTGTGGAGGGTTACCCCCGCATACGTGGATGCGCGCGGTCCCCACACACGGGCGCGCCCCTTCCAGGCACTCCCCGGTTCAACCGGTAAAGCGCCAAAACTATTGAGGCGTCGCTTCAGGCTCTGGGCGGCCCGCTTGAATGGGAAATCCCCATGAATTCATGGGGAATGGGGAATGGGGATATGGGCGCGGGGGCTGTTCGGGGTCCCGCGAGGAGGCGCAGCGCCCGAGGTCGGAGCCCAAGCTCATATGCCCGCGGTGCGGCCGGCCCTACGGCTACCTGGAGGCGAGGAGGACGCGCGGCCGCGAGCATCTCTGCGCGATTCGCGAATCGCGGGGCGGCGGACGCAACCGTCCGCGCGCTACCCCGGGCCCAAGGACGGCTATTAGCACGGCGCAGCGGCGCGCCCTGGCTGGCGCTCCCGGCGATGGAGTCGGACCCCGCGCGAGGGGTTCACTGTCATGAGGCCGCTCAGGGCGTCGGCCGCCCTCTCGCTGCCCCAGCCTTATCTCGGGGGGCTTCGACTCATGCCTCATCGAGATGAACGTCTCCGTGTGCTCCACGCCGTCCAGCATCCCTATCTTCTGCGATATCACGCTGTGGAGCTCCTCCAGCCCCCTGGCCTTGACCAGCACTATGAAGTCGAACCTCCCGGTGACCTCCGCCACCTCCCTGACCTCCGCGAGCCCCTTCAGCCCCTCGAGCACGGCGTCCCTCTTCTTGGAGTCCGAGCTGACCCCGACGTACGCTGAGACCGTGTAGCCAAGCTGGGCCTCGTCCACCTCCACGGTGAACCTCCTGATTATGCCCCTCCTGACGAGCCTCTTTATCCTGCTGTAGACCACGGAGGTGTTCACGTTTATCTTCCTGCTCAGCTTGGGGATGGACTGGTTCGAGTCCCTCACGAGCTCCTGCAGTATCCTGGCATCTATGTCGTCAAGCTTGGCCATCCCATGCCACCATCATGCAATATTTTTCACGCTCTATTTAAACGTTGTCTCCGGATGTGCCCCGCTCGCGCGCTAAGCTTTTAACCGGCCCGCTGGGCGGATGCCGCGTGAGGGGCAGGGAGGTCCAGGTCTGGAAGTACTACAGGGTGGAGGGCGGCGCCCTGGTCAGGCTCAGGAGGGAGTGCCCCAGGTGCGGCCCGGGCGTCTTCATGGCGCAGCACGCGGACAGGCTCCACTGCGGCAGGTGCGGCCACACTATATGGCTCGAGGGGCGCGGGTCCGGCCAGGGCGCGGCTGGCCGCGGGCCCGACGGGACGAGAGGAAGCGCGAGAGGATCGCGGCCACAGCGGCCCCCTCCCCCGGCATGAGGAGGGGGCTCAGGGGCGCCAGGTACCTCGGGGCGGCCTCCAGGGCCTCCTCCAGCGCCTCGATCCCCCCTCCGTCCCCGCCGGCGTAGCCCTCCAGGAACGCGATCGCCGACCTCTCGACGGCGGCGGCGCCGCGGCTCCTCCCCAGGGGCGCCAGCAGGTAGAGGAAGCTGGCTACGTCCCAGGGTGCGCTCCCGCCGCGCGCGGCCTGCTCGCAGTCTATCAGGTAGATGCCTCCCCCGCCGCGGGGGACGAGGAAGTTGGAGGGCTTCACGTCGCCGAGGGTCACGCCGGCCGAGTGCAGGCGGCGCATCAGGCGGCCGAGCTCGCGGAACGGGTCCTCCTCGCCCACCGCCGCCTCGAGGAGCCTCCCCTCCACGTACTCCCTGGCCATCAGGATCCTCCGGGGGTCCACGAGCAGGATCCCCGGGGTCCTGAAGCCGATGTGCCTCAGCAGGCGGAGGAACGCGTACTCGGAGGTGAGCCTCTCGATCGGGGAGAGGCGCATGGGCCTCACGCCCGCGGCCGCTATCATGACCATAGTCCACTTCGCCGCCCAGGGCGACGAGTACTCCTTCACGACCGCCACGGGGGAGGCGGGGCCTCCCCCGCAGCGGACCTCCAGGAGCCTCACTGTGGAGTAGAACTCGCCCAGGGGCCTGCGGGAGACGCTGCACCCGCGGCCCCTCGCCTCGCCGATCAGGGGGGACAGCCCCTCGAACGAGAGCCTCCCCTCGGGGAGCGACAGCAGGAGCTCGGGGCGCTCGAGCGGCTCCAGCCTGAGCGCGCCCGCGGCGCGCGACCTCCTGGCCTTGGACGTCAGCTCCTCCGCGAAGACGCGCGGCGACACCCTGCCCGAGGACGCGTGGGCGGCGTACTGCCTCACCGCCAGCGCCAGGGTGTCGAGCTCCGGGGGGCGCCGGGGGGGCGGGGGGCGCAGCGCCCTGTACATGCCGCCGACGCGCTCGACTATCCCCTCGGAGGCGAGCCCGTCCAGGGCCTCGCGGAACCTCGAGGCCGAGAACTCTAAGTTCCGAGGGCCCTCCGGGCCCGAGTAGGTCCTCACGTAGCTGTAGCGCGCGGGCGGGTAGATGCGGGCCCTCCTCCTGAGCTTCGAGAACAGGAAGTACTCGGGGGGCGCGAGTATCTCGGTCGCGAACTGGCCGTAGGCGTGCGCGAGCCGGGCCAGCTCCTCGAGGACCACCCTCCTCCTGTAGGCGCGGGCGGCGCGCTCCACGACGTCCCCGCCGGCCAGCACCTGGTACGGGTTCAGGAGCCTCCCCACGACGAACTCCCCGAGCTCCGCGCGCTCCGCGTCCCCCTCCAGGAGCCGGAGGCCCACGCGGAGCACCGAGAAGTAGCGGCCCCCCGGGCGGGAGCGCACGTAGTAGTACCTGAGGCCCCCCTCCCTGAAGACCGCCATCAGGTCGTAGTCGCTCCCGCTGGACGCGTAGCCGGCGACCTGCGAGCCGTATGCGGCGAGCGCGACCAGCTCGCCGGGGATGGACCCCACGACCTCCAGCGCCTCGCGGGCCGCGTCCTGCGGGAGCTCGATCATCGGGACTGCCCCGGGCTGCCCCGCGCCCGCTCGATATTAACGTCGCGCGGCTCGCCACCCGATCGCGCTGAGCTTCCTCTCGACCGCCTCGTCGATCCTGAGCCTCGCTATGTAGTCGACCGGTATCCTGACGGCGTTCTGATACTGGGTGAGCCTCACGACGGGGAGCCCCCTCCTGACCCAGCGCCTCTCGGTCCTCAGGTCGAGGGCCCTGTCCCTGAGGCCGAGCTCCATCCTCTCCCTCAGGAGCCTGATGAACCTGCTCCGGGGGCGGAAGATCAGCTCCGGGGGGATGGCCATCTCCTCGTCGACCTCGAGCGCCTCGAAGTAACCCTCCGGGGGGAGGAGCTGGGCCGCGCCGTAGTCGCGGAACTTCCTCAGGTAGAACAGGTAATGTGCGAGCTCGTGCGCCGCGACCGCCTCCACGGTCCTCCTGGAGGCGTAGAGCACCAGGGGGGCCATGAACTCGATCGCGAACTCCAGGCCCCTCTCCTCGCTCGGCCCGACGATCACCCTGGCGTAGGCGTTGGACTCGACCGAGATGTCGGTCGAGTATATCAGCACGAGCAGGTAGGGCGCGACGGAGGCGCGCGGGTACGGGACGCCCGACGCGGACTCCACGTCCCTGATAGCGCGCTCCAGGACGCCGACCCTGGAGCGTATCTCGTCGGCGACGGAGCGGGGTATGAGCTCCAGCTCGACGTGGCGGTCGACCTCCGTCAGGTCTATCAACGGCACGCCGCCCCGGGGAGCGCGCATGAATTATATAAGGCGTGATAGAAAACCTCGCCATTCATGGCGGGGATTGTGGGAATGCCTTAAAGGGCGATGCCTCCTACTTCTTCCGATGCCCGCCGTGGGGTTCAGATTCAGGGCTTACGCGGGCCAGCAAACGTTGGGGGCGTTAAAGGCCCAGTTGAGGCTGGCCTGCGAGATCTACAATGCCCTGCGGCGGGCGGACATTGATTTCCACCGCAGGAACGGTAGGGGACCGACCCTCACGGAGCTGAGGCAGCTGGCGCTGGACCTGAGGAAGCGGAACGAGGGCTATCAACAGCTCTACTCCCAAGTGGCTCAGGAGATCGCCGACCGGTTTTACAATGCCAGGCGGAGGTTCCTCGAGGGCTCCGCGAGGAGGTTCCCCAGGGAGAAGAAGCCCCACAGGTATTACTCGCTGACGTACCCGCAGGGCGGCTGGAGGATACTCAGCGTCAGGGACATCAGGGCGGGGAGCAGGAACAGGAAGAAACTCATCACATTGAGGCTGTCCCACCTGGGCACCTTCAGGGTCATCGCCCACAGGGACTTCCCAGTGGACAAAGTGAGGAGGGTGGCGGTGAAGCTCGCCGGGTCCGGGAGGGTGTACATATCATTCTTCGTCGAGGACTACGAGTTCCCGCGGCTCCCAAAGACAGGTAGGATCGTCGCCATCGACGTCGGGGTGGAGAAGTTGCTCGTGACCTCCGACGGCGAGTACTTCCCGAACCCGAGGCCCTATGAGAAGGCACTCGGGAGGCTGAGGAGGCTCCAGAGGGAGCTCTCCAGGAAGGTGTTCCTCTCCCATAACTGGCTCAAAACCAAAGCGAGGCTGGCCAGGGCGCACGAGCACCTGGCGAGCCTGAGGAGGGACACGTACATGAAGCTGGGGAAATACCTGGCCGAGCGCTACGACGTGGTGGCCATGGAGGACATCGATGTGAAACGGCTCATCGGTGAGTCGAGCAGGGCGCTCAGGAGGAGCCTCCAGGACGCCGCCCTCGGCATGATGCGCTCGATAATAGGATATCAGGTCGGGAAGTACGGGAAGGCATTCCTCCTCGTCGACCCGAGGGACTCCTCGAGGACGTGCGCGAGGTGCGGGTTCGTGAACCGTGATTTGACGCTGGGCGACAGGGCCTTCGAGTGCCCGGCCTGCGGCTGGAGGGTCGATCGCGATTACAACGCGTCCCTCAACATTCTGAGGAGGGCAGGGTGGGAGCCACCCGCGGCGCCTGTGGAGCTCCGCCCTCTACCCGTGGCCCTCGGCCACGGGCAAGGTGGGGCCGTGAAGCAGGAAGCCTCACCCTTTAGGGTGGGGTAGCTCACTTTTTCCGGCCCCGGGGC
>Ga0209739_100149_pt1 | contig 31884 bp, 34 predicted proteins | sample JossMetagenome_2_FD_184729 | JGI IMG/M metagenome (GOLD analysis project Ga0209739, IMG submission 184729) | Hot spring sediment microbial communities from Joseph's Coat, Yellowstone National Park, USA - JC3_ASED (SPAdes) (version 3) | ecosystem: Environmental > Aquatic > Thermal springs > Hot...
TATAAACTGATATATCATTTAAGTCAAATAAATTTGAAATATATCTTATATCTTTTCCTAATAATGATAATTCTCCATATGCATCTTTTTCTATTAAATATTTTGCAACATTATAATTTATTTCTGAGGATTTATCTAAATTATTAAAATCAAATAATGATTTATTTAAATCTTTAATTGATACTTTTCCAATATACAATCCTTCTAGAATTGTTCCTAAAATATATCCTAAATATAATGTATCTAAACCGTATCTATTTGATAAATCAATTAGATCTTTTATATATTCTTCATTTAGTATTCCTAAAAAAGGTCCTAAAATATTAAATGGTTCATATGGATATTCTTTCTTTAAATTATTAACTAAAGGATAAATATAATCATCAAATATCTTTTTATTTTCTTCTTCAGATAAATATATATTTTTATAATTTAAAATTGGAATTTTATCTGGTATAGATTGGTAAAAATCTCTTATTGATTCTTTTTCTTCTTCTATTAATTCTATATCTAATTTTTTATTTTCAATTTTATTATCTCCTCCAATTGATAAACCAGATATATTATGATATTTATATAATATCGATCCGATCCCACCTTTTGTAACCTTTATTTTATTATTTTCAAATATAATTAAATTCCCATATATTGTAAATTTTGATCCCAATCCATTTAATAGAATAATAAAATCTTTCCCACCATATATATCTTTTAAAGTACTATATAACTCTTCTTTTCTTTTATATATATCTTCAGATATATCATTTTCTAAAAATATGACATTATCATTTTCTATGATTAGAAAATATTTTTTATCCAACTTTCCATATAAAACTATTATATCATTACCTGTTAATTTAATATATTTACCAAAAGAAGATAAATTAATATCTAAAGAACCTGTTATGGGGGATCTATAAATAATTAATGAGTTTATATTATCTTTATTTTTTTGATGCCCAACAGAAAATATTGTTAAATTATTTTCAAATGGGTCTTTTTCATATGTTTTATAATCAAAATGTAAATCAATTGAATGATCCAATGTTTTTGAATCGGTTACATAATTTTTCGATTCTTTTTTATATAAATCTATAAACAATACCCTAATCATATAAGATAAATAATTCTTTAAACTATATTAAATTATGGACCCGTGCCCGAGAGGTCAAAGGGGGTCGGTTCAGGTCCGATTGGAGAGATCCTTCCGGGGTTCGAATCCCCGCGGGTCCATTAATATTCAATTTTATCTTACCAATATTGGTCCCAAACCACTATAGAAAATATTGGATAGAAATTTAATTAAAGTTGGATATAATCTATAACTAAATTATAAAAATAAAAATATAATTATTTATTTAATTTACTTTCCTTTAATTTATTTAAAAATTCTGCAAATTTTTTAGCAGATTCTTCTAATAATCCTTCTTCGTTATTTATTACTTCTACTATTGTACCATATTCAAACATAAATATTGTAGTAAAATATATTGTCAAATTTTGCTGAATTTCAATTCTTTTTAAATTTTCTATATCCCTTCCCCTTATTTGAATATCTCTTAATCTTCTAACAAAAATTTTATCTGGATCCGATATTATTACTGCAATCCCATCTGGTCTTAAAATTTCTGCATAATCTCTTAACATACCTGGTATATATCCCTCATATGATTCTATTACTAAATGAGTATCTAAAATTATATCATTTTCTTTTTCCATTTCTTTAATCCTTTTAATTGCTTCCCTTTGTATTTCTTTTTGTTGTTCAAATGTTAATTTTTTTCTTATTTCATCCCTATTATTTATATTATATTTTTCTTTTGCTAATTCAAACATAATATCCCCAGTATTTACAACTTTAAATTCATATTTTAAATATTTTTTAGCTTCATTAATTACTGAAGTTTTTCCAACACCAGGTACTCCCACAACCATTATTATCATAAACTAAATAAATACTATGAAAAATAAAAATTTATTTAAATGAAGAAATTTAGCCAATATAAATAGAAGGCATTACACCATTTGGAGGATATGCTCTAGCAACTACCCATTCAACATATTGATATGATGAATAATAACCATTTCCTGCACCTATTTCTAATGTACCATATTGGAAAGGATTATAATTTAAATTATAATATGTATATCCATTATTATTTATGTTATATGTATCCAATAATGTTAATGGAGCCCATACTTGATTAGTATTATAATAATAATATCCTGTTTGAGCATATGTTGAATTAACTAATAAATATGAATAAATTGTTCCTCCAGATGGTGGAAAATATGTATAATTTAAATATTGATATGTTACTGCAGATTTTAACATAACATATGGTTGTCCTCCATAATATTCAAATTGTACATATGTAGATAAATTGGATGCGGGTGTACCGCCACCACAAGTAGAATAATTTCCTCCTGTTATATTTGTTCCACCACAACTACCATTATATATTGGAGATGCAATACCATCAGCATTAAATTGTTGATTTGTATTTCCAAATAATGATATAGCATTTGCATCTGCGTTTGGAGATCCTCCTCCATAATACCAAGCTTCTTCAACAATTAAAGGTATTTTAGGAATATTCCAATTATTTGGAGGTAAAATATATGTACCTTCTCCTTCCTGATTATTTATCATTTCAATACCATTTGAAGTTGCTGTTGGAGACCAAGATCCCCCATAAATATATCCACTCCATCCATCAAATGTATTATCAAAATATCCATATACTATAAATACTTTTTGTCCATTATCATATTGCATAGTTCCTATAACTTGTGCATTAGTTCCTACATATGGATAATATTGTTGATAATAATTAGTATTATAACTTCCAATTGCCATATAAATTACAATATTACTATTTGCAGGTATTCCATTTGGTAAATTTATCCACCATACATCACATATAACTCCATTATAATTTAATTGTCCTTCATACCATGAATAAAGTAATTGTCCATTATTTGGATTAAAGAATAATACATTCTGACCATTTGGATTTATTTGATTAAATAATGTTAAATTATTTACATATGCAAAATTAGGACCTATATTAATATTTCCATTACATATTACAATATCTTGTTGAAAAGGAGAAGGAGTTGAAATATTTTGAGTATTATATATTGTTATTGAATAAACACTAATATTAGAATTATATATTAAATTAAATTTATTATTACTCAATATATTATAACTATAACTTATTCCATTAAATATAAAATTCATACTTTTAATATAATCTGTATAATTATAATAACATGGATAATACCAATTAAGATAACATAATTCACTACTTCCAGAAGGAATTATATTTCCATTATTACATATAATATTACTTCCATTTATAGATAGAGTATTTCCATTATTATCAGTAAATATTATCTGAGAATTTTTTATATTAATAGGTATATTTCCATTATTATAGATATTAAAATATACAATATTATTTGAACAATATACATTTGTTATTTGAAAGGATACTATTTGGGATTGTTGTTGGATTTGTTGAGATGAAGATTGAGTTAAAGAACCAAACATACCTGAAGTAAATGCATAAAAAATTCCAAAAATTGCAACTGTTATAACAATAATTAATATAGTTGCTATTATTGGAGATATTGCTCTGATATACATATTATATCTGTTTTTTTTTAGTTATAAATTTTTCGTAGATAATTTATAATTAAGATAAAATGGATAAAATAAGTGAATAATAAAAACAAAGATACATAAACAAGTTTATAATATTATACTTAACTATAATTATTTTTTTTATGTTATCAAGATATTAACTAAAATTAAAATATAAAAAGTACAATTTTAAATGCGGCGGAGGGGATTCGAACCCCTGGCGGATCTTATCCAATCGGACCTCAACCGACCCCCTTTGGCCTCTCGGGCACCGCCGCGTATTTTATTTTATATCTTCCAAAATTTTAAAATATAAGAAATTATATTTACAAATAAATAAATAATTAGTAACATCAAATCTTTTTATATATTAAATTAATTAAATTTTAGAGAAATATTATATTAACATTATCAACAACAGCAGCATAAATCTTCTTTAATATTTTTTGAAATCTTTAATTTTTCAATGTTTTTCCTTTTATGCAATCCCAACAAAAATATTAAATTAACTATAAATAAAATATCACTAACAATTAATAGAATTTCTCCAAATTCAAATATATTTAACCTAAATATTGGAGCAAGTGTTGCAACTAGAATTGCAAAAGAACCTGTACTGCATCCAACCAAACATGCCTGAAATCCAGCAAAACCAAATATTGCAGAAATAAATGATAAAATATTTCCTGCATAAAATTTCCTATAATTAATTATCATAAAAGATATTAAAGCAAAATTTAAAGAAAATAAAATTACATACAAACATGCAAGGATTTTTATATAGATTGAGGCCAATAATAAACCTAAAAATATTGATTTAATATAAAAACAACCAACTATAAAAAATATTATAATTAAAACAATTCCAATTTTACTTTTTATCATATCCTTAAAAATATTATTCATTTCTTATTATATTCAAAATATCTTTTTAAATATATTTTTATAATTATTTGAAATGAGCGACAATCGGTGTAATTTATATATATAATACATTAACAAAGAAAAAAGAAATATTTGAGCCAATAGAATATCCTTTTGTAAAAATATATCATTGTGGAATAACACCATATGATACATCACATATAGGTCATTTAAGGTCAGAAATTTCTTTAGATATTATAAGAAGAATATTTAGATATTTTGGATATATAGATATAGCAATTAGCAATTTTACAGATATAGATGATAAAATAATAAAGAGAGCAAGAGAACTAAATTTATTAAATGATTGGCAAAAAATACCTGAAGAATATATAAAATATCATTTAGAACAAGTAAAAAGATTAAATAATTTACCATTTTATGTAAATCCAAGGGTTACAACACATATTAATGATATTGTAGATTTTATAAAAGATTTAATAAATAAAGGATATGCATACAAAGGAAAATATAGTATATATTATGATATAGATAAATATCCATATTATGGACAGTTGTCTGGAACAAAAAAGGAACAATGGGAACAAGAAACAGAATTTTTAGAAGATAAAAAACATCCATATGATTTTGCATTATGGAAATTTAAAAAAGAAGATGAACCATATTGGAATACAGAAATAGGAGAGGGAAGACCTGGTTGGCATATTGAATGTTCTACAATGTCATCAAAATATTTAGGACCTCAATTTGATATACATTCAGGAGGTCAAGATTTAATATTTCCACATCATGAAAATGAAATTGCACAATCAGAAGCTAGATTTAATACACATCCTTGGGTAAAATATTGGTTACATTTTGGATTTATAAAAATTAAAGGAGAAAAAATGAGCAAAAGTTTAGGAAATATAATACCTGCAAAAGAATTTTTAGATAAATATGGGGAAGATATTACAAGATTTTATATTGGATCTTATCATTATAGAGAACCAATTGATATAAATGAAGAAAGCATAAATCAGGCAAAGGAAAATTATAGATATATAACTTCAACAATCAAAACAATTGTAAATGAAATAAATAGTTTGGATAGAACATTCTATTTAGATGATAATAAAATAAAAATATGGAAAGAATTATTAAATTATGAAAAAGAATTTATAAATAGTATAAGAGATGATTTTAATACAAGAGAAGCTACAAGAATATTATTAGAAGCAACAAATTATATAAATAAAAATGTTATTGGATCTGAAACATTTACATTATACTTTACTTCATATAATTTCTATAATATTGCTTCAAGAATTTATGGATTATGGGAAGATATATTTTATGGAAAAGAAAGTAAAGAAAATTTAACAAATATTTTATTAAATATAATAATAGATATTAGAAATGAATTAAGAAAAAATAAAAATTATGAATTATCCGATAAAATAAGGGAAGAACTTAGAAAGATTGGTATAGATTTATTGGATCAAGGAAATAAAACAATATATAGATTTATATAAAAACTTTTTTATTAAAAATAAGTGAATGGATGATATAATATATCCTGATCTATCAATAATAATATTAGGACATGTTGATCATGGAAAAACAACATTAGCAAAATCTCTAACAGGTCAATGGTTATCAAAACATTCTGAAGAAATAAAAAGGGGATTAACAATAAAATTGGGATATGCAGATTTTACAATATATAAATGTGAAGAACATGGATATTTTACAGAAAAAATATGTCCAATATGTAATAAAGAAAATAAACCAATTAGAAAAATATCTATTGTAGATGCACCTGGACATGAAAGTTTATTAATGGTAATGCTAACAGGTGCTGCAATTGTTGATGCTGCTATATTAGTTATTGCTGCTAATGAATCAGTACCACAGCCACAGACATTAGAACATTTAGTAGCATTTAAATATTTAGGAAATAAGCCATTAATAATTGTACAAAATAAAATTGATCTAGTAACAAAAGAAGAAGCTATTAAAAATTATCAAGAAATATTAAATTTATTAGATAAATTAAATATTGATAAAAGTAAAGTAAAGATAATACCAATATCTGCAATAAATAACGTAAATATAAATTATTTATTAGAAGAATTAGTTAATTTACCAAAACCTGAAAAAGATGAAAATTCAGATCCAATATTTTTAATATCAAGATCTTTTGATGTAAATAAACCTGGTACAGATATAGAAAAATTAGTTGGAGGAGTTTTGGGAGGAAGTTTATTAAAAGGTAAATTAAAATTAAATGATGAAATAGAAATAAGACCTGGATTATTTATTAACAATAAATGGATTCCTATAAAAACAAAAATAGTTTCATTAAAACAGGGTAATTATGATGTAGAAGAGATACTACCAAGGGGAACTGCTGGAATTGGAACAAGTTTAGATCCTTCAGTTACAAAAGATGATACATTAGCAGGTCAAATTGCTGGATATTTAAATAAATTACCCCCACAATATGATGAAATAAAGGTAAAATATGAAGTAATAAAAGAATTATTCAATGAAAATGAAAAAATTCAAAAAGGAGAAACAATAATTGTAGGATTATATAATATAATTTCTGATGGAATTATAAAAAACATAGAAAAAGGAAATATAATTACTATAAAATTAAATAAACCTGTTCTAGGATATAAAGATGACAAAGTAATAATATTAAGAAATATTAATAAAAGATGGAAGATATTTGCAATTGGTAAATTATTATGAAATATAAAATATTAATTGATACAAATATATTCTTTATTCCATTTTATGAAAATTTTGATATAATAAATGAACTAAAAGATTTTTTAATGAAAAATAATATTGAATATGAGGGGTTTTACACATTAAGAAAAAATATTATTGAGATTGAAAATAAAATAAATAGTTCAAAATCTGAAAAATGGAAAAGAATATATAATTTAGTATTAGAATATATAAAAAAGAATAATATAAATATTATAGAGACAAAAGAAAATTATGAAAAGACAGATAGACTTATAATAAAAACAGCTTTATCTGATAAATTTATTGTATGTACATTAGATAAAAATTTAAGGATGATATTAAAGAAATTACATATACCAGTAATTTTTTATTCAAATAAGAGATTACATATAATATGGTAACAAATGCTGGGCCTGAATTTTATGCTGCTAAAGAAAAATATGAAAATGCTAAAACTCCTGAAGAAAAATTAAAATATTTGTATGAAATGTTAAAAACTGCTCCAAAACATAAAGGATCTGAACATTTAATTGCATGGATAAATAAAAAAATATCTGAATATGAAAAAATGATTGAAGAAGGTAAATATAAAAAGGGAGGGGGTGGTATAAAATTAATAGAAAAATCCGGAGATATTTTAATAAGTATATTGGGAGTAGAAAATTCTGGAAAAAGCTATTTTTTAAGGAAATTTACAAATGCAAATGTTGAAGTAAGTGAAATACCTTTTTCCACAATAAACCCAGCAATTGGTACCATATTTTATAATTGTATATATTATCAATTTGTTGAAATCCCATCTACATTTGAAAGAAAGTTTAGATCAATTTTATCATTATCAGATTATTATATATTAATATTAGATGAAAAAAAAGATATAAAAGAGCAATTAGAAAGAATAAATAAATTTTCTGAAGGAATAATTGAATTTAATACAATTCCAAATAATAAATATAAAATAATATATAATAAATTTGATGATTTTAAAGATGTAAATTTACAAGAAATATTAGAAAATATAATTAAAGATTTAAATTTAATAAGAGTAAAACCAATAGATTCAGATCATTGCGTAATATTAAATAAGGATTCTACTATAAAGGATTTTATTGAAAAAATAAATAAAAAATGGATAGATAAATTTAGATATGCAAAGATAATTAGGGGAAATAAAATTATAAGAGCTGGATTAAATTATAAATTAGAAGATAAAGATATTGTCGAATTAAAATTAAAAATATAATTATTTATTCTTTTCAAGCTTTTCCTTTAATTCTGTTATATCTTTTCTAGTATATTCTATTAATATTGCAATTACAGATAACCATAATACTCCCAACCATGTAAATAAAGCTGCTATAACCATGGCAGCTGAACCTTGTAATGCAACTGGTAGTTCTATGCTCTTAAACAATAAAAGATATCCTAGTATCATATTAATAAAAAATCCTACCAACAATATTATCTCTAACAAATTTGGCATTCTGTAATCAAAGCTAACCATTATTAATTTTTAAATTAAATACTTATATATATTTCTATGAAAAGTTTAGATAAAAAATCAAGAAAAAATTTAATTGAAATATTAAAAAACAATTATAAAATAGAATGTGAAAAATTAAAAAATGAAAATATTTTTCTAGATGAAGAAAATAATATTTACATATATAATAACATTCCAATAGCATTTATAAAAGATAAAACAATATATCCAACAATATTTTTAATAAATGGATGCGAAACAAATATGAATTATATTAAAGTAAATATTGGAGCAAAAGAAAAAATATTGAATGGTGCAGATGTATTTAGACCTGGAATAATTGAATTTTCAGATTTCAAAAAGAATGAAATAATATTAATAATATCTGAGGATAATAAATTATTAGCAATTGGAAGAGCATTATATGATAGTAATGATGCTATTAAGATGGAAAAAGGGAAAATAGTAGAAAATATACATTATTATGGGGATAAAATAACAAAATATTATTTAAATAAAATTAAGAATTGATTTTTGCTTTAATAAATTGCTATATTTTCTTAATTTATATACTGAAACATTATATTTATTCATAAATTTATTATTTAAATATTCTATTAGTTCATTATAATTATCAAACTTTTCTATCAAATTATTTAACATATATTTAGTTCCTTCTCTAACAACCCAAACACCTAGAGGAATTTTATATTCTTTTGTTACAAATCTAAATACAACTAAATTTCCAATCATCTTATAATTTCTCATAAATTCTGCAAAAGATAATTTCAAAGCACTATAGCCTCCAGATTCATCATCCCTACCAATTATACTATATTTAGAATCTAAATTATATACAGAACCTGGTATTAACGTTTCTATTAATTCACAATTTCCATTACCTGGAAAGAATATTCCATAAAAATCATTTCCATATAATGAATAATAGAATAAATAATATTTATCGTTAATTTTGGAATAATCTTTTATTTCTCCTTTTATTTTTTTCTCTAAAATTTCATGAACTGCAGTTATTGCCCATCTACTTGGAACTAACTTCTTATTTATCTTATATCCAAAGAAACCCATTGAAAATAATCTTGATAAATAATAGTCAGACATTCCAGATTTATATAAATAATATATAGAATCTTCAGCTTTCATTTCTTCTATTTTATATATTTCATTTGGTATTTTTGGATTTTCATTTATCTTTATTTTATCTATTATTCCAGAATATCCATATAAACCTATTATCTTTGAGATCTTCATATTTTCACTTATTTTATTTAAATGTATTTCTAAATTTATTGATTTAATTGACAACATTGAATCTAAAATTTCATTATATAATTTATCATTTTTTCTTGGTAAATTTGCATCTACAATTTTCTTTGCATTTATTAAACTTATTCTGCTCTTTATAATTTCTTCAACATCCATATTATTCTTTGCCCAATATATAGGATTATCATACAATTCTATATTTTCATTATAAGAAGTTAAAACACCCAAAGATAATTTTGGATAATTAATAGAACTAATTAAATTTGATGGGGGCGTATATCCGTTTATATCCTTTTTTAATAATATGGATTTTCCATATAACTTCTTATATCTTTCTGCAAGTTTCTTTGCATTTACAACATCTATCATTAGATTTTTATTTATTTTTTAAATTATAAGTTTGATGGATATAATAAATATACCAACAAGATATAAATTAAATGAAATTAATAATTTAGATGAATTAAAAAAATATTTACCAAAAAAATTTGCTCTAGTATCTTTAACACAATATTCTGAATATGCTAAAAAAATATATGAAATATTAAAGGAAAATTATGAAATAACATTAAAGGAAGGATTGTATGGAATAAATGTTTTGGGATGCTATTCAGAACCTGCAAATATAGAAGAAATAGATACAGTATTATTAATTGGAAACGGAAAATTCCATGCAGAAAATATTATAAGAAAATTAAAGAAGAGAGTAATTGTTTATGATCCAATATATGGAGAAATAAAAATTTATGAACCAGATTATAATTTTGATAAAATTATAGAATTTTTATTAAATAAATTAAAGAATTCAAAAAATATTGGAATAATATTGTCAATAAAGCCTGGACAATATTATTATTTAGAAACATTGAAAGTTAAAGATAAATTAGAAAAATCTGGAAAAAATGTATATTTATTTATTGGAGATACAATAGATAATTTACAGTTGCTAAATTTTCCCTATATAGATTTTTGGATTTTTTCTACATGTCCTAGATTAATTGATGATATAATAGATAATAATATAAATGGAATAACAATAGATATTCTAATAAAAAATTTAGATAAAGTAATTAATATTTAATATTCCTTGTATAAACATATATAATCCTATTGTAGATAAAGTAGAAAATATAAAAAACATTAATATATTAATTATGTAATATTTATATAAATAATAATAAAATCCCAGTTTATCTCCACTATTTTCTATACTATTAATTGCATATACAATTACAAAAGCTATTGCCACATTAAATATTCCAATTATAATTATCATTGAAGCAGGAGATACAAGAGAATTTAAATTAAATATATTAAATATAATACTTGGTAATGAATTTATATATTGAGAAAAATTAGAATTTGATAATGTTAAACTAGATATCTGATGAAATTGAAAAGACAGTTTATATAAAATTTCTATAACCATTACACTAACTGCGCTTACTATTCCTAAAATAACTGGAGCTAAGATTCTTAATAAAGATTTTAAATGAGATAAGTCTTCTGCAACAAGATCTTTAATTCTTTCTTTTACTTTTGATATTAATAGGAAATATCTTGCAATTATACCTGTTATAATGGAAGCTTCTGTAGGAGACTGACTACTAGCTTCATACACTAACTCCATTGTAGCTCTCAGTTGTGATGAAGGAATTTCAGATAGAGCTCCATATCTAATATCAAATATTGAATCATAAAATGATAAACCCGCCCTTAAGTTTTGATATACTTTTGATATAAAATCTCCTATTGGACTACCTCTATATTTGGGATAAATATATATCATTGCCTTTTCAATTGGATAACCTTCATTTAATGCTGAACTTAAAGATAATAAAAAAGATGGTAAATCTGTTATTACTCTTTCTAGATTTTTATATAAATCCCTATAATGAGAATAATAAATAAAAGCAATTAAAGAAATAGATAAACCCATTAAAAATACTAAAAATTCCGATAATAATATTCCCGAAATATCAAACTTATATAAATATTGATATATTACAAAAAAGATTATAAAAAATAGCAATATACTTATAGAAATTCCAATAGCTACTGATATTAATTTATTTGTTATTTCTTTTCTCTTTAAATAATAGAATAAATATATATCATCATTTGAAAAAATACCAATTATTTTTGAGGAAATTGCATAATTAATTGAATAAAATGCTATAAATGGTATTAAAATATCAAATAATATAAATAAAACGGGTGGGCTAAATATATTTCCTAAGAATATTGATGCAAGGGGAAATATTGTTAATAACATAACTGGTAAAGTTATACCTAACATAGATACAAGATTTATTGTAGACCTTATTTCTCTAGAAAATTCATATAATTCATTTACTAATTCTTCTAAAGACTCTTCTATAGACTTATCTATTTGAAAATTTCTTCTATCCCTATCTGGTTCATATAGAGAACTTAAAATAATCATAACACCAAGATAGAAAAATTTTGCATTTTTTTCCCAGAATCTTGAATATTCTACTAAAGCTTCTGATGCAGAAACATATTTTTTATTATATATATCTCTTAACAATCTTAATAAATCTATTTTTAATGGCAAATTAATATTTCTTGCAGCAAATAGCATTGCTTGCTCTACATTTGGATTTTGTCTTAATTTAATAGCTAATAATAATAACAAACTTATTAATTGAGATTTTTTCTTTGTATTTAAATTATTATACAAAATAATATAATAATAATCAATTAATATATAAGACAATACACCTAGAGAGATAAATAATAAAAAATATAAGGGGGATATTATTATTGAAGGAATTATCCCTATAAAAATAAATAATATTAGAAAAAATATTGAAGATGAATCTATTTGGTCAATATTTACATCTAAAGAAAGTTCTTCATTCATTTTTTCAAAATTTCTTCTTTTATTTTCATTTACTTTAATCTTTATTATATTTCCAAAAGTCTTAACAATTTTTTCATAATATTTTAATTTATTACCAAAATAGAAATATTTATATAATTTTATTCTACTTTCTAAATTTTGAATATCTAATCTATTTAACTCAATTTCTGATATATCCATTTTTTCATATTATTTAATATATAATCTTTTGCAATTTCATTATATTCCTTAATACTTTTATCTACATATTGATAAAATACTTCATTATATGAAGAAACAAAATCTGCTTCTAAAATATCTTTCCTATTTTTTTCTCTTGCTATATCTACTAACAATTTTTTTGATAAACCTATTGTCTCTATCATATTCCATATCCTTTCCCAAGATTTTGACAAATATTTTATCCTAGATGCAACAGCCTTTAATATATCAGAATCTCCATTTATTAATTCTAATGTTGGTTCCAAATTATCTTTTTCAGCATCATAAACCATTAGATCAACAAAACCTCTTTCTTTTAATGGATCCTGCTCCCATAGTTTTCTTACTTCAGTTATCCTTAATACTCTTCTATATCTTTTTAATCCTGAAGGTTCTTTAATTGGATTTACAATTACTATTATATCTGTAGCTTTAAATGATGTTTTAGGAACTCCCAAATCATTTACAACCCTATCATATACCCCATAAGGACTTTCTGCATGTAAAGTACCCATTACTGCATTTGCTACAGCACCAACTCTCATAGCTTCATACAATGTTAGAGCTTCTTTCGATCTAACTTCTCCAACAATTATAGCACTATCTCCCATTCTTAAAGATACTCTTAAACCTTCTTCAGCAGATAATTCAGCAGATTTTAATGAAAACGGACTTCTAACTTTCATAGGAACTATATTATATCCTACTGATCTAAAAAATTCTGTTGGTATTTCTAAAGTATCCTCTACAGTTATTATCCTAACCTTCTTAGGTATTTCTAACATTAAAGCTGTTAATAAAGATGTTTTACCACTTCCCCTTGTACCTGCAATTAAAATTGTCCTTCCATTTGCAACTAAAAATGATAATAAACCTGCAGCCTGATAATTTAGCATTTTATTATCTATAAACAAAGGCAAAGTCCATGGTTTGCTTCTATGTCTTCTAATTATATATGATAATCCAAAAGGAGATAAAGGAGGTGATAATGCTGCAACTCTTAATAATATATTATTTCCAATTACTAGATCTGTATCTAGAACAGGATTTGCTTCATCAAAAGGTCTTCCAGATATTAACCTTAATTTTGTAGCCCAGGATTCTACTTCTCTTCTAGTTGGAGTTACATTTGTAACACACATTTCGTATTTAGAATGCTGTAAATATATTGGAGTTATACCTGCTGGTGGATTTATAAATAGATCTTCCAAATTTTCATCCAATACTATTTTTTCTATTATTCCAAATCCAATTGTATATCTAATAATTATACTCTTAATTAATTCCAACCTATTTTTATCTATATTTATATTATATATAGACATCAATTTTGTTATTATATTATTTAATATATTATTGTATATTTCTCTTAATCTTTCTACATCTAAATAATCTTCCTTTTTAGGTTCATATTCTTGTAAAATTTCTATTGCCTTATGAGATAAGAATGTTTCTTCAGAGAATATTTTATATTCTTCAGGAAATATATAATATCTAAAAATTGTTTCTTCAGGATTTTTTAATATAAAAACCTCTGTATTTTTATCTAATCTATAAGAATCTACAATATTATAACTTTCTGAAATTTTATTTATATATTTTGTATCTATAAATTTTGGTTTTATATCCCCCATTAATAATCTTCTATATATTTCTCTATTTCCAATTTGATATCCAATCAGAAATGGTTTGATATATTTATAGAAAGGTAATGATTCAAATTTTATTAAAAAATTATCTATTAATGATATTAAATTTGATATTTGATTTTCTAAATCTTTATTATTTTTTAATATTGACATCAATTTTCTTTTCGTTCTCCTTATAAATAAATATGTACCAATTGGATCTTTCAGATATCTTTTATCCAAATAATCTATTATTGTTTTTATTTCTGAATATAGTGGATTTCCAGTTAATAAGTATCTATAATATTCTGCTATATTATTTTTAATAGAAAGATATACATCAAGAAAGCTATTCAATATTTTTATACTATCCTCATAATATTCTATATTTTCATCTTGTTCAATTATTATTGTATTTATAAATGGATCTATGGACAATATATTTAATATATATTCCATTATGTTTGGATCATCTTCAATTGTAGCAATATTACTATAATTTTTAGCATTTACATATAATACTCTTTCTTTTCCATTCATTTTAATTTCATACTGCAAATTATTTAGCATATAAAGATTAATATATATTAAAATATAATAGTTTTACTATGAATGATCCAGAGATACTTAGAAGATTAAAATATTTAGAAGAAAAAATTTCAATGTTTAATAATATATTACAGACTATGGATGTAACTACTAGAAGTTCTTTAGATGATTTTAAATTAGAGATAGAAAATATAAAAAAGGAAATAAATGATATAAAACAAGAAATAAATGATATAGAGATAAAAATAAAAGTAATAACTGATGAATTGTCAAATTTTGCTACTGTAGATCAATTAAAAATTATAAATTCCATTCTGGATTATATAAATCCATTTGATTTTGTTACTAAGAAAGAATTAGATAAATTAGTAAAAGAAAAAATTATGGAATATTTTGATAACCTATACAATCAGAAGAGTTAAATTTATAATATTCAATATTTTTATTAAGAATTATGAGAAGCTTACTTGGATTATTTAGTAAGAAGGATAAGAAAGATCAGAGTAATCAACAGAATTTAGATAATCTATTTCAGGACTTAAACAATCCAATACTACAAAATAATGAGCCATTTAATCAATTTTATCAAAGTAATAATATTAATCCTATGATAAATAATTATCAGAATTATCCTTTTGGTCAAATGAATCAGCAAATACCATTACAGCAAAATCCTATAAATCAATTTAATCAATCATGGAACTTACCACAACAACCAAATCCAACTCAAAATCAATTTCCATCACAACAAATTCAGAATCAACCACAAATCGGACAAGGAAGTTTTACTATAGATGAAAGGCTTGAACAATATATAAACAATACAGTAAATGATATATTAAAAGATAAATTAAATGAAATAAATGATGAATTATTACAAATAAAAATATGGAAAGAAAAGGTAGAATATCTAATTAATAAAATGCAAGAACAAATTGATAAATTAGATAATAAAATAACTGAAATAAATAATTTAGCAACTAAGAAATTAGAAGAATATGATAAGGGAATGCAAGAAGCAACAACAGAAATACAAGCACTACATAGATTAATAAGAACAATGATACCTGCTATATCTGAATCTACAAAAGAATTAAGAGAAACAGTAGAAGAATTAAAGTCTTTAAGAGATTCTATTAGAAAACCTTAAATTTTTTAATCCTTTTTAATAAATTTTATTGATGGACAAAAAGGAAACCATAATAGTTGGACTTATACTATTAATATTATTAGCAGTTGGATTTATAGTTGCCCCATTCTTATATCCAATAAATAATAACCGAAACTTAAATCAGAATGAATTATATCAAATATACCAGATTGCTCAATATTGCCAAGCTCTATGTATATATGCAAAGTACAATTTATCTATAAATAATTTAAGTAACACATGTCTAGTATCTAAAAATTCTATATTATATCAATCATGGATCTCTTATCCAAATACATATAATTGGGGATGCGAAGTATCAAACAATAACTTAAATTTATGCAATAATAACAATTATATAATATTAGATGAAAATTGTTCAATAATTAATATATATTATCAAAATAAGCAGTTAAATATAACATGAAATATATAGATTCTCATTGTCATCTATATAAATTCAATGAAATAGAGATCAAAAGAATAACAAGAAATAAAGATATAATTATATTATCTGTCTCTGAAGATTTAGAATCATCATTAAAAAATTTAATTTTATCTCAATTAAATGAAAATGTAATACCTGCTATAGGAATTCATCCTTGGAATATAGAAAAAGTAAAAGAAAATACATTTAAAATAATAGAAGATATAATAAAAGATAATAAAATAAAAATACTTGGAGAAATTGGATTAGATAAAAAATTTAAACCTGAGACTTTTGAAAAACAGAAAGAAATTTTTGAGAAATTCTTAAATTTAGCAAAAGAATATGACTTAAATCTAAATCTACACACACCAAATGCTTCAAAAGAAGTATTTGATCTTTTAATAAAGTATGATATTAAAAAAGCATATTTTCATTGGTACAGTGGAGATGAAAAATTATTAGAAGAAATAATGAATAAAGGATATTTTATAGGGATAAATGTTGCAACAATAGTAAATGAAAAATATAAAAAATATATAGAAATTGCAAATATAAAAAATATAATAACAGAATCAGATGGACCATATAATTATAAAGGTATTATACTCCATCCAGATATGTTAAAGGATCTTTATAAACTAATTTCAGATATAAGAAAAATAAATTTAGAAGAACTATCAAATATTATACAGAACAATTTTGCTAGGTTTATATATTAACATATTGTTAAAGTCATTTAACGTTAAGTTAATATTTATAAATTTTAAGAGAGATATTCATTAACGTTATATTAAATATGATTAACATGATGTTAATCAACAATGTTTATAAATGTCAAAAAACCTTATAGGTATTATGAGTTACTTGCTCAATGAAAACTACTTAAAAATATTGGAATATATAGCGGATAAGAAGGAATTTACAGAAAGAGAAATAAAGAAACAATTAAAGATAAAGGAAGAAGAAATTAGGAAACTATTATATATATTGGAAGAAAATAATATAGTATACCCAATAAGCATAATAAATAATAATGGAAAATTTGATTTTAGATGGGGAAATAAAATACCAGATAAGGAAAAATTATTTAGCTTATTGATTAATAAAGAAATTGATAGAATTAATGAAGAAATTAAAAATACTCCAAAGACATTATACTATTGTAATGAATGCGGAAGTGCATATACTTTTGATGAGGCATATGAAAATGATTTTATATGCAAAGAATGTGGATCATTATTGACTGAAAAGGAAAATTTCAGGATAATTGAACTAGAAAATATTGTACATAACTTACAAATGTTATTAGATAAATATTCTTCAAAAGTTACAAAGAAAGAAAAAGCATCAAAAGCAAGAGGTAAAAAATAATTTTTTATTTTTTATTTAAATCTATATTTAATGATATTTAAAGTTAAGATATATGACTTAACTGATATATTTAAAGAAACAAAATCAAAGTTGGTTAAATCAAATATAGATAATGGAGCTAGAGTATACGGAATAAAACTTGATAAAATGAAAGGAATGATTGGATTTGAAATATTACCAAATAGAAGAATAGGAACTGAATTTGCAGATATTGCAAAAAAATTTGGATTAAAAGGAATATTACATTCAGATGAGTTACCAAACTATGGGATATCTGAAGAGGAAGTAAATAATGTTAAAAAAATATTAAATTGTTCAGATGAAGATGCATTTATATTATTAATATCAAAAGATTATGATGTAGCTAAGAAAGTTTTTAACTTAATAATAAATAGAATAAATGAATCAATTAAAAAAGTACCAAAGGATACTAGACAGGCAAATGATGATGGAACTACATCTTTTTTAAGACCACAACCTGGTTCTGAAAGGATGTATCCAGAAACTGATCATCCTTATATATATATTAATAAAGATATTATTGAAAATAATGAATACGACATAATAAGATATAATATAAGTTATGGGAATATTAAAGAAATATTTGATATATACTACTTAAAGAAATTTGATAAAGATTTATATATTAAATTGTTAAATGAAGGTAAAACGATATTAAATTCTATTGATCCAGAATTTGTTAAACAAATATTAAAATCTCTTGGATATAATGATAAACAAATTGAAAATATAATATGGAGTGAATACACAAATGATATAATAAAAATATCATTTGACATAGATCCAAATACTGTATATTATTTATTCTTTCAGATGATTGGAGATACTGAAAGTTTATTTAAAGAAAAAATAGAAAAATTTGATTTAGATTTTATATATAAGATAAAAGATTATTTAAAAGATAAGAAAATTGTAAAAAATGCAATTCCAATAATATATTATCATTATATTAAATATAATAAGAATATTGAGGATATAATAAAAGAAAATAATTTATATAAAAGGAATAAAGAAGAATTGAAGAAAGAAATTAAAGAATATGTAAAATCATTAAATACTAATGATAAAAAAGCTATTTTTTCAAATGTATTTAGTAAATTTAAATATGTAGCAGATAGTGAAGATATTAAAAAAGTATTAGAAGAAATATTAAACATATAAAATTTTTATATATTAAATTTTTATGGAAGAATGTATATTTTGTAAAATAATAAATAAAGAAATTCCTTCATATATATTATATGAAGATGAATATTCTATAGCTTTTTTAGATATAAATCCAGTTAATAAAGGACATACATTATTTGTACCAAAAAAGCATTTTGATAGAATATCAAATATTGATGATGAATATATAAAGAATTTTTATAGAAGTTTTACAAGATTTCTAAAATTATTTGAAGAAAAAATATCAAAAGATTATAATATAATAGTAAATAGCGGAAAAAATGCTGGACAAGCAGTATTTCATGCACATATACATATAATACCTCAATATAATGAAAATGGATATAAAAAAATATTTAATTGGAATACTCACAAATTATCAAAAGAAGAGGCTGAAGAAATAATAAAAAAATTTAATTCTTAGACTTCTTTATATTCAATAATTCCATCATTTACTATTTTAAATTTTATAGATATTCCTTCCGGTAAATATCTATGTTTCCTTAATATTGCTTCTCTAATACCATTATCTAAAATTCTTAATTCAACCAAACATTTTGACCAATATTTTATTAAATCTCCTCCAACAATTCCAATTGTATCTTTATTATCAAATAAAGAATATACTTGATTTATAACTAGAACTGGTATATTATATTTTCTAGAAATTTCTGAAAATATTTGCAATTGTTTTGCAAGTTCTATATTTACTTCATTTACATTACTATCACCTCTTTCTAATCTATATAACATTGATATAGAATCAACAACAATTAATCCTACATCATTAAAATTCTTTTTTACATAATCATATGTTAAATATATTGCCTTTTTTTGTTCAGAAAAATTTACTGGCTTATATAATAATATATTTTTCATTACATTCTCAAATTCTTCCTTTGCAATTTGTTTTAATCTTTCAAAAGAAAAACCACCCTCAGTATCAATATATATTACTTTTTTTCCTAATCTAGAAATATTATAAGAACTTATTATTGCAATATTTGTTTTTCCAGATGCAGAAGGACCATAAAATGATGTAATAATATCTATTTCAATACCCCCATCTAATAATTTATCTATTGGATATACTCCAGTAGAAATTTTACTCATATAAAAATTTTTCTATTATTTTTTAAAAATATAACTAATATTTAATTTCAATTTCCTTTTCCCCTATTTTAATATATAAATACTTTGCTTTCTTTCTAATACTATTCTTATAACTATTTATTATAAATTCTAATGCTTTATATATATCATTTATTTTTCTCTTTGTAACAGCATATATTTTTCCATTTCTAATTATCAATTCTTCATTCTTATGCTTTTCATAAAATTTATCATAATCTTTTTCTTCCCATAACAATGGACCTTCTCTTATTTCATATTCTGGTAACTTATCTGGATAATATAATATATAACCATATAAATAATTTTCATCAAAGAAATAATAATAATTGAAAATTTTGAATCCGATATTATTTATCCATTTTTTAATATTATTAAATAATGATAAAGCTTTACTATTTTTTATATCTTTATTATTTGAATCTCCCTCAATTTTTAAATACATCATATTTACATTATATTTTTCAGCTAATTTTTTTATTTCATCATAATTCATATATATTTTATTAAAAAAGAATTTTTCTTTATCTTCAGATAATAAAAATAGTCTAGAATAATATATAAATTCTGAAAATTTTTGAAAAGAAACCGAAGCTGCAACATTTCTATATTTATCAGTCGGATCAATTATTATTATTGGAGATTTTATTTTATCTTTTGATAGATTTTTCTTTATTTCATCATAATCTTTATAATATTTTTCCAAATCTATTATTACTTTTGGTTTCCATTTTGATACATTTTTTATTGTATTTTCAAAAGATCCATAATTTATTAATATTAATTCAATTGCATATCCAGAAAATCCTTTAACATAAGATTCTGCTCCATAAACATTTATATTCTTTGTAAATAATTTTAACAATCTAACTTCATCTTTCATTTTTTCATTTAATTTACTTATTACATATTTAACGTGAAATGGAGAAAGATCTGTAGTATTTTTTGCTTCATTTATATTATTTATTTTTAATATTGGAACCAATTCAAATATTAAACCTTTATAACTTACTTTAAAATAATCTCTAGAACCTTTTATTCTTATATAATCTAAATTCTCTTTCTTTAATACGTTTTCAACAATATCTGATATATTTTTATCATCTTTAAATAATAAAAAAGTATCTACATCAAAATCATTTTTTATCCATGTATCCTTTGCAAAAGATCCTCCTAAAAATGGTTCTAAATTATTTAATCTTAATATATCAAAAAACTCATTTATTATATTATATACTTTCCTTTTTTCTTCCTCAGATGGTTTTATTTTAGATAATATTTTGTTATAATCTATCATATTTTAAATCTTAATATTGCACCTATTTTAAAGTTTGAAAACTGTTCCCCTTCAGGATGATTTTTCGATATTATTTCAACTTTTGCATTTGTTTGTTCAATTAATTCAAGTAATTCTTTAATCTTATCTTTATAATCTTCAGATATTAATATTGTATCTACTGCACCAATTTCTAATGCTTTCTTTACATCATCAAATCCATAAACTACCAAACCAGTACCTTTTCCAAGATGTTCAAAAAATAATTTTGTTAATTCTATTTCCCTTACATATTCCGTTTTTTCTAATACATCCTTTGCCTTTTCCAATAATTCTTTTAATCCATATTCATTTGAATATGCAGTATCATATACACCTAAAATTTTTTGTTTAATATGATATGGCAAATAATCTCCATTAACAAATTGCTCTTTAAGTAAACCAGGTCCTCCAACTAATATACCAACCAATTTATCCAAATCTTTTTCAAAATAGTTTCTAATTTCATCTGCTAAATATTTTAACCATAAATGAACATCTTGTTCTATCAATCTTTGAAATCTTACAGAAGACTGTCCTCCAGCTCTTATTTTACCAGGAACCCATGATTGTTTATTTTCCAATATTATTAATTGATTACCCTTTAATACTCCTATAGAAGCTTCTCCCCTATCTAAAACAATTAATCCATATATTTGTTTTGGTGATATTAATTCCTTTAAAGGATCTAATACAAATCTTGAATCACATCTATATAATCTAATATTCAATTTATCAGGAGGTTCTATTGCCCATAATCTTATATCAACATCTCCGGGTCTATTTGAAATATTTCCACAAAATATTATTAAACCATTATCTGGAGTCTTTTTCAATCCTTTTAAATAATTTATTATTTTTGCCAATGCATCCATTACATGTTGCCTAGTATTTTTATCTTTAATATTCTGTGCAGTTGAATATTCATAGCTTAAATGATCTAAAACCTTTGTTAAATCATATCCTGCTGGTATATAGTATGAAATTAGTTCTGTAGCTCTACCATTATATTCACTTAATTCTTCTATTAACATTTGTAATTCAAGTTCTTTAACATCCATTATATAGAAAATTAAGAATAATTTTTAAATACCAATGTACTCTCTTATATATTTCATATCATAATTTAAATTCAATTTTTTAGATATATTTAATATATTATTTAAATCTCTATTAAGAAATTCTTCAGAATATGGAGAATCAATTGGTATTGATTGGGACACATCTATTATATATGGAACATTATTAAATATAATTATATTATATTCTGAAAAATCTCCATGAATTAATTTAGCTTTATTATATATTTTTTTATATTGATCTAATATATCAAAAAATAATTCTTCCTTATTTTCAATTGAATCATAACAATCATGTAACAATAATGGACCTTTTTCATAACCTATATATTCCATTACCAATATATTTCCCTTATATAAATATGGAATTGGAACTCTTACTAAATTTTTATACATTTTTCTTAAGTTCATATATTCTTTTTTTACCCATGTATATATTATCCCAATCTTTGTTCTTGGAAATTTATATATTCTTGGATCAGCTTTTAAATAATTTACCTGTTCTTTATAACTTATTGACATTATTTTATATATCTTTATTGCAAATTTTCCAGATCTTACAACAATTGCTTCTTTTCCTTCAGATATTAATGTTAAATCATCTTCTATATAATGATCTTTATACAATTTATCTAAATAGTATAATGTATTTTTGTCAAATACTTTTCCATATACTTTCCATATTTCTCTATATTTCATATTAATATATCTATAAGACTAGCTCTTAAGCCTGGCAAGAATCCTAAGTAAAATAACATTATATATATTACATTTCCTAGATCACCTTTTAGATAATATTTTGTATAAAGTGCAATAAATAATGTTAAAGATAATTTTAATCCATAAAATAATAAAGGATTACCATATTGAAAAATAAGAATATTTAATAATTGATGTTCTGATTGTAAATTAAAATAATATATTGAAATAATTGAAAAAATAATTTCATATATTTCACCAAATATTGATAAATAAAATAATTTTTCTTTATATGATAAATAAATTAAAAGAGAAAATAATAAAACAAATATTAAAAATGGTAATAAATTTATTGGCCTTCCAAAAATAAAAAGAGGAATTTCCAATATTAAAATTGCCAATAATATATATAAGTAATATTTCCTATATTTATATAAAAATAAAATGGGTAAAAAAGATATTAAGATCCATAATTCTAATAATGGAGTAAATAATAAATATGTTTTTATTATATAACCAAGATCTATATTTACTCTAGGAATAATAAATATTAGTGTTAAAATAATTAGATCTAATAAAAAATATCTATCAATAATTACTTTTTTATTTTTTACAAAAAGATAATAAAAAAGAATAAAACCAATAAAAAATAATAATCCATATAAAAATGTATTATATATATTGTACTGATATTGATATCCTATTACTGGATATATAAAATATCGATAAAAAAATTGATATAAATTCATTAACGCCTATAATATTGAAAATATTGAAGTAAATTATTTAATAGAGCAATTATATTATCTAATTTTGTTGCAATTGTATCTAATTTTGTATTTAATATTTGTATTGCATTATAATCAACCTGGTTTGTATATTGATTATTATATCCATAATTCTGAGGAAAATTTGGTAAATATGCTTGAGGACTTAATTGTCCTGGGAATTGGTTTTGTTGAAATATATTTTGATTTTGAACTGGTGGTGGTGGCAATGGGGGAGGCAAAGGTTCATTTGGATATGGACCTGGAGGATAATTTCCTGGTTCTCCTAGTGGATAATTCATGAAATCTCTTTGTTGATCTATATCATAATCTTCATCCTTTCTTCCAAAAAGATTTTTTATAAAATCCAATACCATATAATATTATAAAATTCCTTAATATATAAAATTATTCTTCCTCTTCCTCTAAACCTTTTTCCATAAATTCTTCATAAGATATGGGTAACTCTCCCTTTTTAGATAATAATCCTCTATTTCTTAAATATTCTCTAGCAATAATATAGTATAATAAAGCTAAAGATTTTGCTCCCCTATTATTTGCTGGTATAGCAATATCAATATAACTTAAAGAATTGTTTGTATCAACAAAAGCAATTGTTATTTTTCCAGTTCTATATGCATCCAATAATGCATTTCTATCAAGTATTGGATCTGTTATTATAACAACATCAACATCTTTAAATATATCTAAAGCTGGATTTGTTAATAATCCTGGAGGATATCTCTTTGGATAAACATTTATTCCTGTATATTTATTTAACATCTGCAATGGTTTCCTTGCAGTTTCTCTTCTTCCAACTGCTAATATTTGATATGGTTCATATTTTGATAATAATTTTGTTGCCAATCTTAATCTTTCATCTAATTTTATTACATCTATAATTGCCAATCCATCAGATCTTACTCTAGCAATAAACTTTTTTGTTTGTTTATTCTTTATTTTTGTACCTATATGTACACCTGCCTTTATATATTCTTCTAAACTAACCAACCAAATATTTTCTTGTGCCATTTTATATTGCCTTTTTTCTTCCAGTTCTTCTTGAGCCATATTTACCATATTTTATTGGATATCCATGTTTAGGTAATGGAGTCATTCCACCTTTATTTCTCTTGTGTTTACCTCCCAATGGATGATCTGCAGCATTTCTTGCAGTTGGTTTACTAATTGGCCAATTTCTATGGTGAGCTTTTTTGAAATAATATTTATTTCCAGCTTTAACAAAAGGTTTATCTGTTCTTCCACCCCCAGCAACTGTTCCTAATATTGCTCTAGAATATAGATTAACCATTTTTGTTTTTCCAGATGGTAATTTTAATATTGCATATTTATCTGTTTTTTGAACTAATATACATGATGTACCAGATGTTCTTGCAATTTTTCCCCCATCACCTGGAGAAATTTCTACCATACAAACACTTGAGCCATCTGGAATAACTTTTAATGGTAAAATATTTCCATTTTCTACTGGAGCATTTACACCTGCATAAATTTCTTTCCCAACATATAAACCTTCAACAGCAGGAACTAAAATTTCTTCTCCAGTTTCAAATTTTATCTTAGCAATAGGAGCATAATGAACCTTATCCTTTATTATATCTATAACAATACCTTTTACCTTATCTTTCATTTCTTTTTCATCTAAAGGTCTAAAAGAAAATTTTCCTATTGAATAAAAATCTGGAACTTTATATATATTCTTTCCTTTACCTAACCTTTGTTGTAATAATGTATTTCCACCCATTTTATATTAATCCTAATTTAGATAATATATCTTGGGCCTTATATTCTTTTTCCAATGTTACATATGCTTTTTTTCTTCCCTTATAATCTATTAATGTATTTACTTTCTTTACTTTAACATTAAATAATTTTTCAACAGCTTCCTTTATATCCTTCTTTGTAGCAGATCTATTTACAATAAAAATAAGTTTATTATATTTATCAAGCAAATACATATCTTTTTCTGTTAATTCAGCATAAAGTATAACATCTTTTATATCCATTTTATAATTTTCATATATATAAATTTCTTAAATCTTCTATTGCCTTTTCACTCCATATAATAAATCTACCAACTTTACCACCAGGAGCCAATTTTTCTATATTTAATTGATTTACTTTTGAAAATTCTACACCATCAATAGAAACCTTTGGCAATTCAGAATCTGAAGATAATATAAATAAAATTCCTCTATATTTTTTTATCCTTCTATTTCTCATTTTTCCTTTTCCAGCTCTTTGCTTTTTATTTTCTTTTATATATTCAATAAATTTTTCTATTTTTAATTTATCAAATAAATTTCTATATTCTTTTGCTTTCTTTAATTCTTCTAGATTTGATATAACAATTGGTAGACCAAAAGTATTAATTGCTTCATTTAAATAAATAAAAGATTTTGTATATCTATTTTTTATATAATCTAAATTTGAAGATGCAGAAATTGCAGATAATATTGCTAACCTTTTCTCTTTCTTATTTATTTTTCTATACCAATTTTTTTCAGGTTTTGGTGGATGTGCTCTTCTTCCCTTTACAGAACTTGGTATTACTCTAGTTACCCATACAAAATTGCCGGAAACTTTTGCAAATATTGATCTAGGAACCCTTGATATACCTCTTTTATATGATGATCTATACGTATATCTTCTCTTTGATGTCCATGCAGAAGCCTCCATACCTGCATATTTATATGGACCATATGGTACTCTATGACTTAACATATATGCCCTAAATACTTTGTATACTATATCCTCCCTTATTTCAAATTTAAAATGTTCAGGTAACTCTATTTCTTTTATTTTATTACCTTCCTTATCATAAACAGATATCCTATTTTCCATGGCTATATTTTATATATAAAACATATTTAAATCTTTATAATAACTCACATTAACTATTAAGATATGTATGAATTTATTAGCGATATTATAAAAAAGAGCCTTAGAAAGATTACTATAATATTTAGCACAATAATTTTATTAATAATTATAATAGGAAAATATTTACCAGTATTAAAAATATATTATCCTATTTTATATTTATCTGCTGTTGTTTTTTCATTAGAAGTTATATTTCTAGAATATTATAAAACAAAAAAATCATTAGATAAATCTTTATTATATTATATAGCATATTTATATTCTCTTTCATTTTCTACAAGTAATATTAAAAGATTATTAGAAATTGCAATTGAAGAAAAAGCAGAATTTAAGGATATAAATTATTATATGTCAAAAATCCTTTTTTTAACAAAAAAATATAATTATACAATTCCAGAGGCTATAAGATATGTTTTACCATATATTCCAAATAGTAATTTTAAAAGTTTTCTAGAAAGATTTGCAACATCAATTGATATAGGTGAAGAAGTATCAGAATTTTTATATAAAGAATATGAAACACAATTGGCAATATATGAAGCAAATTATGAAAAAGGTTTAGAAAATATAAGATTATTAGATGAATTTATAATATCATTATTATCTTCTTTAGGATTTGCATTTTCTTTAATATTATTTATACCATTCTTAATAAGTACAAATATTGTATTTTTGCTAGCAGATTTCTTTATAATATTTATTGTAGTTAATTTACTTATATATTATGTATCAAAATATTATATTCCAGATGATGGACTGTGGTCCAATTCAAAAGAAAAGCCAAAAGAATATGTAACAATAAGATATTTATTTTATCTTTTATCATTTTTATCTTATATATTATTTTTAGCACTATTTTTAGTATTAAAGTTACAATTATTGGAAGCATTTGCAATAGCAGCAACACCTTTAGCATATGTAAGTTATAGGATGATATTATTAGAAAGAGCATTAAAAATAAAAGAAAATCATTTCCCAGCATTTTTTAGTAGTATAATAGAATATTCAGAAATATTTGGAAGCAATCAAACAAAAATATTGGATAATGTTGTTATACATGATTTTGGTTTATTAAACGAAGATATTAATAGATTGAGAAAAAGAGTAAATATAACAAAAAATTATTCAGAATCATGGAGATATTTTATAATTGAACTAGGTAGTTCGATTGCAGAAAAAATAATAAAAGTATTTGAAAAAGTTTTATCATATAATGGAGATACAAAGAAAGCTGGAGATATGCTATACAATATATTAATAAAGATAATTGAACTTAGATCTAGGAAATCCCAATTTATATCTAATTTAAGAGGTATTATATACGGAACATATATTGCATTTATAGCAATTTTATTTATAGTTGCTCAAATATTATATTTATTAAACCAAATGTTTCAGGGTGTATCTACAGCACTTGGTACTGCAGTATCTCAAATAGGTATAAATATATATACATTTTCAATTCCTCTATATATATTGCAAGATTATATATTTGTAATATCTATTATTGAAGCATTTATATTAGCTGGAACATTAAAAAATATAGATGGAGGATCTAAACTTGGAATGTTCTTAGATGCAGCAGTTATGATATGGTTAAGTGCATTATTAAATATTGGAGTATATTATTTATTTACATATGTATTTTCTGGTCTATCTTTAGTAAAAATATAACTTATTTTTCTTTCTTTTGGTATAAAATCTTTTAATATATTATTTTTAATATAAACACTGCATAAAATATCATTATTATCCTTTACAATATAAAATCCATTTTCATAATTTTTCTCCAATTTTATATTTTCATTATATTTATAAAAAAGAATTTCTTTTTTTATTTCAATAATTTTATTAGAATTTATTCCAAAGATCTGTGCACCTTCTATACTGAATCTATATCTACTATTTTTTTCTATTTTAATTATATATAAACCATATTTTTTTATATATTTTTCATCTAAAAAATCTGGAAAATTCTTATTAAACATATATATTTTATCTTTATTAATAAAAAATCTATATTTCTTTATTATTGACCTATCTATATTTATATTATAGTATTCTTCTATTTTCTTAAATATTTCTTCTATATTCTTTTTATTTAATTCTTTCATAATTTTTCTACAGCTCCTTTTATATATGATATTTCATTTTCATTAAATCCCAATATTTTTGCATATTCTTTTCCTATTTTTTCATTTTCTTTCATTAAAACAATTAATGTATTTATATATACCTCTCTAACTCTATGTTTTGATGTATGAACCTTCTTTTGTAAATTCTTTGATAATTCTTCAATTTTTTCCCTTATCTCTTTATTTTGTGATAATCTTCTTACATATTGTGGCATCCTGTATTTTGTAAATTTATTATATCTTTTTTCCTTTGCTAATGCAACACCAGCATACATTAATGTTGTAAAATATTTTAATAGATCCCAATATTGTCTTCTATAAATTCTTCCATAAAATACAATTGCTAATGATAACCAATTATAAGCTTCATATATTTCCTTTATATTTTCATATTCATTTGATATATTTTCTTCAACCCATGCTTTAATTTCTTCAGGATCCATATCTACATCTGCAAATGGTAACGTAGCACCCATTATTGTATTCGCTTTAAACATTTGACCCAATGCTTTAAATATTGTAATTTCTCTTTCTCTATAACCTAAGACTTCCAAATCTTTCAATGTAATATGATTACTCATCATTGCTAATGCCTGTAAATCATTTATTGCACTTCTTAAATCACCAGAAGATCTTTCTGCAAGTGCAGATAATGCATTTTCATCAATTGTTATTTTTTCATTTGCACAAATTCTCTTCAATTGTCTTATTATATCATAATTTGATAATTTTTTGAATTCAACCATATCGCATAAATCTCTTAATTTTTTAAATTTTGGATCCCATGGATCATTTGCAGTCAATATTACTGGCCATTTTGATTCTTCTATTATCTTTATCAAAGCTCCAACTCCACCCCTATCTTGGAATCCAGCCAATCCATCTACTTCATCAACTAAAATTATCCTTCCTTTTTTGAAAAAAGGTTTTCCCTTTATTGCTTCTCCCAATTTTTCATGTATAACCCTTGCATTTCTATTATCTGAAGCGTTTAATTCTACAACTTCATAATTTAAATCATTTGCAATTGCATATATTGATGATGTTTTTCCAACACCTGGAGGTCCATATATTAATAATGCTTTTTTATCTACATTTGGATATTTTTCAATAAAGGATTTTATTTTCCCAATAGCCTCTGATTGATTAATTATTTCATTAATATGTTTAGGTGCATATTTTTTTATCCATGGTTCAACCATTATTTAATATTTCTAATTAGAATATTAAAATATATAGGCTAAAATCAATATAATTACTATCTAATAATAGATGTAACTATAGATTTAAAATTTTCTAATAATTTGTTTCATTATGATAAGTATGTATTTTCATCAAAATCAAAACAAATCTAAGATAGAAGAAAGAATAGAATGGATAAAAAACATAGATAAAAAAGGTCCTTATTTTGATCTTGAATTAGAAAGATATCCGATAGTATTAGAAGATTTATACAAACTTGCATCAGAAAAAACTAAGGAGGTTTTACCATTATTAGAAGAATTAATAGAATACACAGGTCCATATGGATTTTATACCAACTTATTAGAAGCTATTAGAAACTATATTAGAGATTGCATACCTCCTATAGAATACCACCATAGATGGGAAAAATTGAAAATACCAACTTATGAAAAGAAAGATTATAACTTAAAAGAAAGTTTAAAATACTTAGCAGACGTATTGAAAGCATTTGGAGATTATATTGGGAATAATATATATTATATTGGAAAGTATATTTGGAATAATATATACAATAAAACTAAAATATATTATATAACGTCCTCTTACAAACAGAAAATTCAAAACTTAGAAAAAGGTTTAGAATACTTATTGAACTTAGAGATACGTATAGAACTACATGAAAGATATTTACAAATACTTCGTGGAGAATTTATTTCATTAAATTTTGATTCATATCTACAACAAATACATAAATGGGTAGATCTTACCAACAATGAGTTAGATTGGAAAACTATAAAAACATATACACAAAAGAAAGCAGCATCTGATTACGTTCAGTCTAATGTAAAATTTTTATTAAGTAATCCTGATGGATATATAAAGAATAATAATCAGTTATGATAGGCACCAGAAATAAAATACAATAAAAAGTTTATTTTTATTTAATGACTAAATAAAGAGAAAAGTCCACTTAATATACCACCGCTTTCAACTATTTTACATGGTAAAATAGCTTCATATTGATTACCATTTACAATATAATATACCCTCACATATACATTTCCTATAATAATATTATTATTTATATTGCATGCATTCATAGATCCATAATTTATATTTCCTAAATTACATGATGAATTTTCATAAAAATTATATACTGTTACATTTTCCAAATTTTGTTTTGCAGTAATTATAATAAGGGATGTCCCATTTGCAT
>Ga0209739_100150_pt1 | contig 31832 bp, 34 predicted proteins | sample JossMetagenome_2_FD_184729 | JGI IMG/M metagenome (GOLD analysis project Ga0209739, IMG submission 184729) | Hot spring sediment microbial communities from Joseph's Coat, Yellowstone National Park, USA - JC3_ASED (SPAdes) (version 3) | ecosystem: Environmental > Aquatic > Thermal springs > Hot...
GTGATAGGGTGAACCTGGTAATCATTGATGAGCATGGGAGGATAGTGGACACTAGGACTGCGTGGTTCACCGAGACAACCTCCCATGGATTCCCAAGGAATAGGGCTAGGGCCTTGAGGCTCAGGGCATTGGCGAAGTTGTTGAAGTACTGCTACACGCATAACGTCGGCGTTGTTGTCTTCGAAAACCTCCCCCTAATTAAGAGGAGGAGGTTCACCAGGAGTAGGGTGGGTAATAGGAAGATAACTAGGTTCGCCAAGAGGCAATTAATACAGTACGGCATCGTAATGGCATTGAAGTACGGGTTCAAAACACTCCTCACAAACCCAAGGGGGACAACGAACTCAGAGGAGCACGACGAGTTAATGAGAAAATACGGACTGGACAGGCACACGGCATCAGCATACCTAACAGCCCTAAGAGGCCTAAAGGCATTAACAAATATGTACACTACAAACAATCACAAAAACCAAAACTGCCCCTCCTCCCATCATTGACGATGCCCAATCTCCTCAGTATCGCAAGCAGTACCTGCTTTGCCTCAACCCTTTGCTTACCAAGCCTTAAATCATCCAGAAACCAGGCTGACCTCCTATGATCTATATACGGCCTAAACACCTGCATCGCAGCTAAAACCACAAGTATAACCCTTTTTTATTTCAATACTGCTTCATCACTGACGTGGGTAGTACTTAAAAATACGATCCTTAGTAAGGAGCCGTATGCTAATGAATAGTGTACAACCACAAATGTATTACCAAGATCAAATACGTGAAGGTCCATCAATAAAGGAGTTCCTGGCTGGTGATAGTCATGATCATTCATAGCGACCCAATACTAATAGCCTCATTGGCTATACCCTTAATTGCCGCAATAATAGCCTCATTCACAGGCAAAAGGGTTTCGGCCACACTGGCCTCAGCCTCATTCCTACCAATCATCGCCTACTCCCTATACAACATAGCCATAGGCGCCGACTACCTGGTACCCCTAGGCGCACTACCCAGGCCCATAGGCATGATCTACCTAATAAATGACGGCTTAAGCAATGCCTTCGGGTTCGCAATAGCGCTGATATCCCTAACAATCTCGATAGTCTCCGTACCTTACATGGAACATAGGTTCAAGGTTCTCGGTTTACCTGAACAATTTAACATATACTTCCTCCTATTCACACTATGTGGAATATCCATGCTGTGGATTGTTTATGCCTACAACCTAATACTCATGTACATCGGGATAGAAGTCTCCCTAATAGCCTCATTCCTACTCATATACTTCTACGGCTACGACGGCTTCGGAAAAACAAGACAATGGATCGGAACACTATACTTCATATACACCCACATAGCCAGCGTACTATTCCTAGTCGGCGCAATCGTACTGGCACTATACGCAAACACCATGGACCTATACACCATAAAGTACATACCACCACTAGCCTGGGCACTAATGCTAATAGGGATGTTAATCAAATTACCCAGCTTTGGACCGCACGTATGGCTACCCTGGGCGCACGGCATGCACCCCACGCCTGTAGCAGCCCTGATAATATCGGTTGTTGGCTTGTCAGCCTACATACTCGCGAGGCTTTATTTAGTATCGCCGTACTTCATAGTGGATTATAGAATCCCAATACTGGCTTATGCAATCATTGGCGGTGTCTTGACGGGTCTCGGTGTTTTTAGGCATAGGTATCATTATAAGTGGTTGCTTGCGTACTCGACCGTTGCGAACATGGCGTATCTACTGGCTGGTCTAGCCGTGGGTCCTTACGGTATTGTTGGATTGACACTGCATTTCATTGCGCACCAGTTTGGTAAGGCGGTTCTGTTCATGACCGCTGGTGCGATTATTGCTTATTATGAGGTTACAGATATTGATGAGATGGGTGGTCTTCAGACCCATATTCCGTCGGTTGGTGCAGCTGCGTTGTTGGGTTGGATGAGCCTTTCTGGCATTTTCACGGTGGCTCTGCTCGGTGAGTTCTACATATTCCTGGGCCTCATTGATACCCTGGGCTTTAGTTTAAACACCCTTTGGGCATTTGTTGGGTTGGCATTCATGTTCATACTGACTGGTTACTACGGCTTTTGGGCACTTAAGGAGGTGTTCTATGGACAGCCACGTAGGCAGTATGAGAAGGTGAAGGTTGACCCCAGGTTCGTGGTACCCCTATACGTGTTGGGCCTAGCCGCCGTTATACTACTGTTCCCACCTGCATCAACATCATTAATAAGTTCGGTATTGAAGGCTATCGGTACGGTGATGGGGCATGTATGAGCAGTTACTACCAACACTTATGGGATTAATGACGGTATTGCCGGTGCTCTTCGCATCGCCGATAGCCGTTTATTGGCTTTTCGTGCAAGATCCGCGTAGGGCTAGACCTTTGGCTTACCTCGCGGTTGCTGGTTTGGGTATAGCGGCTTTATCCTCAACGTACATAGCCATGTCATTCCCGATGAAGCCCATCGTTTATTCAGCCCCATGGATTGTGATACCTAGTGTTGATGGTGTTCCTGGATTTACGATTGAGGTCTCGTTCATAGTTGATTTCCTGAGTAGGTACATGGGGTTGCTAACGGCTTGGTTAGCCTTCATAATAGGTGTTTACAGCCTTGATTACCTGGCTGAGGATTATAGGTTGGGTTGGTTCTGGTTCTTCTACAACCTCTTCGCAGCCTCAATGCTGTTAACCGTCTACTCCAATGACTTATTACTCATGTTCATAGGATGGGAGGGTCTTGGGTTTAGCTCCTGGGCTTTGATAGGGCATTGGTATAAGGATGATGATGAGTTATCCTACGTGGGTAGGTTTGGCGAGAGGTTAATACTCAATAAGCCCGCCTGGACAACACCATCTTACGCAGCCTACAGGGCGATAGCCACCATTAGGTTTGGCGATATACCGATGCTTGGGTCTATAGCAGCCATAGCTGTGCTTGGCGCGTTAGGAGGAAACACAACACCCCTTGAGTTCACGTCGATTAATTGGGCGTATATAATATCGAAGATTGGTGTCGGTGGTACCGTGGTTCTCCTATTGGCATTCATGCTAGGGCCCTACACGAAGAGCGCCCAGGTACCTTTCAATGATTGGTTGCTCACAGCAATGACGGGCCCGACTTCTGTTTCGGCGTTGCTTCACTCGGCTACGATGGTTGCCGCGGGTGTTTACATATTCATGAGGTTGACGGAGTCGTTGTACTCAGCTGGTGTTTTGAGTAGTGCTGGGGTTGAGATTGTGTATTTAGTGACTGTGTATATTGGACTGTTGACCGCGTTGTTGGGTGCTTTGTTTGCCATGATGATTGATGAGAGGAAGGTCATCCTGGCTGGCTCCACGATGTCATCTCTAGGCTTTATGATGGGTGTGACGGCGTTAACACCGTTTATTTCGCAAACCGTTACTGTGGGTATGTACGTTATGCCACTCGCAGTTCTGGTCGCATTCTCGTACTTAATAATCCACGCCCTGGCGAAGGCAACCCTATTCCTAGTGAGCGGTCACCTAATACATGAAACCCACACCAGGTTTAACATGGGTGATTGGGAGTTTGGTAAGAGAATGAAGGCTGCGTTCTACGCAGCCCTTGCGGCGGCAATATCGTTAGGCGGTGTGCCTCCATTGGCTGGTTATTGGGTTCACGCAGCTATGGATGAGACGGCTACGGAAGCCGTCACCGTCGTTGGTTATGGCGCATACATACTAATGCTTCTAGCGAGCCTGGCCTATGTGGCTTTCCTATCCAGGTTTGTGTCTCTCAACTTCATAAAGGGTGAGAAACCGCATACCCATGAGGAGCATGGTAGGTACCCACTTATGGTCGCTGCATACGTGATCACGGGTACGGCAGCCTTGGCTGCGTTAGCTGTACCATTCACGTTGGTGCCCAGTGTGTTTCTTAGTGCTGGTGTTGACCCTGTTGCTGTCGCCATTGGTGTTGTGCTCTGGGTGATATTCGTGGTGGCCCTTTTGAAGCCTAGGGTCGGTAATCTAGGGTTAATAACCAGGATTTTTGAGAGGAGGTATTACATACAGGCATTTATGGATGTCGTTCTCTCGGGTTTTGGGTATGTACTTATAGTGGTAGCGTTCTATATATACAAGGGCTTCGACATACTCTTTGATTTCGTAATACCTGATGCCTTTACAGCCTTGTCGAGGTACATAAGGTCCATACAGAGGGGTTATTTGAGGACGTATCTTGAGATGCTGCTTGTTACGCTGGCTGTCGCGATATTGATAATATTAATAATAATAGCCCTGTTATAATTTTACGACTCAGCCCATCCTTACTTCTTCAAAACTTGCTTTAGATACTCACTCTTAACGTGAAGTATTAGGTCAGGTAGGTTAATGCCCATTGGGCATACTTCCTTGCAATTCCCTGAGTGTGTGCAGAGCATTGCGGCTGGTCCTGCCTCCATGATACCCCTAGTCACCGCAGTCCATGGAATACCCATCGGTCCTGTGTAGGGTGGTTTACCGAACCTTGGTCCAACAGCCCAATACGTTGGGCAGTGCATGCTGCATCTACCGCACCTTATGCATAGTAGGATTTCCCAGAGTACTGGGTCCTTTGCCGCCCTCTTCCTGCCGTTGTCTATGAGTACCATGTGGAACTCCCTGGGTCCTTGGGCTGGTGATACTCTGTACATCTCGACATCAGCCGTACTGCTCGGGCCTGCCGTTAAGTTTACATAAGTTGGTGGGTATATCCCGGCGTAGGCTGCCTGTATAAGGGTTTCGATCATTGCGTGGTAGAGCGTGGGCACGATCTTCTCAACACCATCATAAACTATGTGGACTGAGGGTACGACACTGGTCATTCTTATGTTCCCCTCATTCTCCACGAGCAATACGGCGCCTGTGTCGGCTGCTATGGCGTTGGCGCCCGTGATGCCGATATTCGCCTTTAGGAATTTGTCCCTTAGGAATTCCCTGGCCCTTTGGGCTATGGCGACTGGGTCTGGTGGGACGTCGGTGCCCAGCCTCTCCTTCATTACCTGTGCGATCCTCTCCTTGGTCATGTGTAGGGCTGGTGCAAGTATGTGGCTTGGCTCCTCATTAGCGACTTGAATCAGGAACTCACCAAGGTCTGTTTCCCAAACCTCGTTACCTAAGCCCTGGAGGTAAGGCCTCAACCCTGTTTCTGTGGCTACGTTGTTCTTGCTCATGACTATGATTTTGCCGCTCCCGACTATTTTACCCACGATTTCCCTAGCCTCCTCGGGCTTCTCTGCAAGGTAGAACCTACCTCCAATTCTCTCCACGGATTTCTTGGTTAGATCTATGTAGTAGTCGAAATTCCTTATGACTTCTTCCTTGGCTTTCCTGAGTTCCTTAGCGAGGTCGGTTAGGTACGGGTGTCTCTTGAGTATTTCGTAGACAGCGGGTATGTTTGATGACTTAGCCCTCTCTATGGCTATGTTCCAATTTGGCGGTGGTGAAACCTCCATCAACCTCACTAAACCTAATCCTATTATTTAAATATAGAACCTAACGCTTACCATACTTGACCATACCTTCTATGCCAAAGCCTCATAACATCATCCTCAATAAAACCGGAGATCTCACCAATAGTCTTACCATCCTTCGTGAGTTCTACAGCCGGCTCTCCTTCCACGACCTCGCCAATTATCGAGTAATTAATACCTGCTCTCTCAAGTCTCTCCTGAGCCGTCGCTATCGCCTCCCTAGGTATTACTGCAATGAGCATGCCGGAGCTTAGGGATTTGAGTGGGTCTAAACCCAGTGTGTTGAATACGGTCCTTGTCTCGGGCAGTATTGGCACATTATCGACATTGACCCTCAACCTAACCCCGCTTGCCTCAGCAACCTCCAGGAGCCCCTGTAATAAACCGCCCTCTGTTGGGTCGTGCATCGCATCGGCTAGGTCCGCTATCTCAAGTGCCTCCTTAACAACACTGACGTACTTAATGAAACCCTTAGCCCTATCAATAATCTCCCTCGGCACGCCCCTGCTGATTAATAAATCCCCGAAGTCGCTTACGAGTATTGCCGTACCCTCCATTGCTACGTACTTCGTAACAAGCACCAAATCTCCAACCCTCGCCCCTGACGTGGTTACGTAGCGTTCACCAACACCAACCGCTGTCGTTGATGCAATGATCCTATCAATTCCAGGCGCATACTCGGTATGCCCACCGATTAGTGAGGCTCTCAGCTCAATAAGTGCCCTATTCGCATCACCCATTATTTGCCTAACACCATCCTCATCAATGTTACTTGGCAGTAATAAGGTGAGTAGGAACCATCTGGGCTTTATGCCTCTGACGGCTATGTCGTTAGCAACTATGTTTATTGCCAACCACCCGATGTTCTCTATGGCGCCTGTTATTGGGTCCGTGTGCATGGCTAGGTATTTATCACCAACCCTTACTATGGCTGCATCCTCGCCAACCCTGGGGCCAATGATGATATCAGCATCCTTAACACCAAGGTTTGCGAATACCACCCTCCTTAATAGGTCATTACTTAACTTAACCATAGATTGGCACCCAGTGCTCAGGGTTGAGCATTTATTTAATGTATTTTTAAGTAACCATCAATTATGACGAGTATGGCTTAAAAATGAGGGCATTGGTATGTCTTGGTTTTAATCATGGTGTCTGCACGCGATGTTTATGAGAGGGCATTGGAGGCGTTGAGGGTAATAAGGGATGCACAATCAAGGGGTTTAATACATAGAACTCCCTTATTGAGGTCTGAAACCTTAAGCGCCATTTCCAACGCCAATGTATGGCTTAAGCTCGAATCTTTACAGAAGACTGGGTCCTTCAAGGTGAGGGGTGCGTATTTCGCTATAAATAATGCTGTTCGTGATATGAAGGTAAACCACGTGGTCACAGCATCCGCAGGGAACCACGCACAGGGCGTTGCCTATTCGGCTAGCCTGCTTGGTATTAAGGCTACCGTGGTGATGCCACAGTACACGCCGTGGATAAAGATAGCGAGGACAAGAAGGTATGGGGCTGATGTGGTGCTTCATGGCGAGTCTTACACGGAGGCTGAGGAGTACGCCACGGGGCTCGCTAAGGAGCTAGGTGCCTATTATGTCCATGCATACAATGATCTTGATGTGATCGCAGGGCAAGGGACGATTGGTTTGGAGGTGCTCGAGGACCTTAAGGATATTGATTATGTGGTCGTGCCTGTGGGCGGTGGTGGATTAATATCGGGGATCGCCTCGGTTATAAAGACCGTCAGCCCCAGAACCAAGGTAATAGGTGTACAAAGCGAGGGCGCACCTGGTGCTTACCTGAGCCTTAAGAGCGGGCGCATAATTACTGCGGAGAGGGTCGATACGATTGCGGATGGCATTGCTGTTAAGAGGATTGGTGATTTAACGTTTAAATTAATGAGCGAGTTGCTTGATGATATAGTTCTCGTGAATGACCTGGAGATCGCGAAGGCCATACTCATGATCGCAGAGAGTGTTAAAGTCATAGCCGAAGGCGCCGGTGCCGCTGCAGTTGCTGCATTAATTAGCGGTAAGGTTAGGGTGAGTGGTAATGTTGTGGCTATCGTCAGTGGTGGTAATATAGATATGAACCTGCTATTCAGGGTCATTAGTAAAGCCCTCGCTATTGAAGGTAGGATTATCAAGATAAGCGGATTATTACCAGATAGACCTGGTATGTTGGGTAGGGTAACGACAGTACTTGGCGAGTTAGGTGTGAATATACTGGATGTCCTTCACGAGAGATACGACCCAACAATAACGCCTGGTTATGCCGAGGTATCATTCATAGTGGAGTTACCACCTGAGGAGGGAGCTTTAGATAAGGTCATGAGGAAACTTGGGGAGTTGGGGTTCAACTTTAGGGTTGAGAAACCATAATACTTTTAAGGAGGTTCTCGTTTAAAACGTTCGTGACAAAGGCGGTAATATTCACTGAAAAAGCCCCGAAACCAATAGGGCCGTACTCACAGGCTGTTAGGGTTGGTGATATGGTCTTTGTAAGCGGGCAGATACCCATTGACCCAGCAACAGGCAAGCTTGTTGAGGGTGGTATTAGGGAACAGACACGTAGGGTGCTTGAGAACATAAAAGCCATTCTAGAAAGTGCGGGTTTGTCGTTAAGTAACGTGACCTGGGTTTTCGTGGCTTTGAAGGACCTTAGTAAATTCTCGGAGTTCAATGAGGTGTACTCGGAGTACTTCAGGGAGTCCCCTCCGGCTAGGATTACCGTTGAGGTTAGTAATTTGCCGGGTGGTGCATTGATTGAGATATCTGTAATCGCGGTTAAGGGATGATTCGCCCGTGAATTCATAAAAATGAGGTTTATATTGCATAGTTGCTTATTCTAACTGTATCGTGGTTAGCCATGCTTAGATTCGGCAGGAGCTACATCACAGTGTCCGAGATAGCACAACAATTCTTCTGCGAGTATAAGCTTCACATGGCAATCATTGAGGGTAAGGTCGAAACACCATCGATGGAGGTCGGCATCGTAATTCATGATGAGGTGTTTAAGGGCAAGAGTGTTGATGCAACGGAATTCCTAAATATCGTTAGGAACAACCCTGTGGTGATAGCCACATTACCACTGGTGGTGGGTATTGGCGATGTGGTGATCGTGGGCATACCCGATGCCGTACTCTTCATAAATGGCATTGCAAAGGCGGTTATTGAGTTGAAGACTAGTAATAAGTGGTTGGACAGGGTTTTCGAGAACGAGAACGTACAGGCACAATTGTACGCATACCTAATTAATAAGCTGGGTCTCGGTAGAGATCCCCTTATCGTAATAATAAAGTCCAAGAGGGATCCTGGTGTTGTGCCGAGTTTACGGAAGAGCATCTACTCGGCGGTTGTTGATTATGTGAACAGTGCCGTTGAGTTACCTGCCAAGGTTAGGTTTAGGGATTTCACAATGTACATTGATGGTTTTGATAGGTCAATAGAGGCACGATTAAGGTGGGCTATCGATTACTGGCTAATGCGGAGGGATGCGCAGGCAACGCCGTCGCCAGGTAAATGCTCGGTATGTGAGTATAGGGGTAATTGTCCCTTTAAGGCGTTGGAGTAATTATTCCTCGGTCACCTCATTGTACCTCTGCACCCGTTTTAGGTTCATCCTCCTAAGCACAGCCATGACCTGGTCTATATACTTATTAACCGCATCCTCATTGAGACCCCTATCTCTGATCACGGTTTCCATCACCTTGGCATAGTTCTTATACTTCTCGTTAAGTTTCTTCCAGGGAATGCCCTTGAGGGATTCCATTAACTCCTTATTTATTGGTAGTAGCCCCTTGATCATCAGGAATGTTATTATTGGGTAGCCAATGTACCCCCTATGGACTGTGCCATTGTCGGTACTATCCACCTCACGCCTAGATACATCCAGGTACACCCTGTATGTCCTGGTCCCATCCGATGACCTTACGATGGCCTCTTTATCGTTCAAAACCTCGATCCTACCATCAGAGATGGCGCCAAGGGCCTCCAGCACCTTAATCCTGGGAGGAAGCCTGAGGAAGGCGCTCACAGGTGCTCTGATAAATTCCTCCTTAATAAGTCATTTTGGCTCCCTGGTTAAATTATTTAGGCACTTGAATACAATGTTTCCGTGTCTGCGGGATTTAAGGAGACAAGGACTGTTGATCAGGTGCTTAATGAGGCTATTAAGTATGTAAGGCATAGGCCTGGGGTTGTTGAGATGCCCATAAGCGAGGCTCTTTATAGGTATTTGGCTGAGGATGTCGTGGCTAGGTTTGATGTCCCTGGTTTCAATAGGTCTGCCGTGGATGGGTATGCCGTGAGGAGCATAGACACGTTCGGCGCATCGCCAACAAACCCAATAACGCTGAGGATTATAGGATTCATGGCTGTTGGTGATGAACCAGGCAAGTTCGCCTTAAACCCGGGTGAGGCTGTTGAAATAAGCACGGGAGCCGCATTACCAATAAATGCCGATGCCGTTGTCATGTATGAGGACACACGGAGGTCTGGCGATTATGTTGAGGTTCTTAGGCCCGTACCACCAATGGGTAATGTGTCTAGGAGGGGTGAGGATGTGAGGGCTGGTGAGGTGATGTTTAGGAGGGGCATGAGGCTCCTGCCGTGGGATTTGGGCGTCCTCGCGTCGATGGGTGTGTATAGGGTGAGGGTTTACTCATTGAGGGTGGCCATAATAAGTACGGGCAACGAACTGGTTGAAGTTACGGATGTCCCGCAGGAGGGTCCACCACCTGGTAGGGTGATTAATAGCTCGAGATTTGTAATAGAGGGTTTGGTTAAATCGCTCGGCTTCGACCCTGTTTACCTGGGTATTGTTGGTGATGATATTGATAGAATCGCAAAGACTGTGGAGGATGCAATTAAGGGTTATGACGCGGTGATAACCACGGGAGGCATATCTGTGGGTAGGGTTGATTACACGATTAAGGCGGTCATGAAGTTAAACCCCGAGTACGTAAACCACGGCCTCTCCATAAGGCCAGGTAGACCGAACAGTATTGCGGTCGTTAATGGAAAGCCCGTATTCATGCTAAGTGGATTCCCAGTGGCTGCGGCTACGGGCTTTGACGTGCTAGTTAGGCCCATACTACTTCACATGGTTGGTGGTGAGGATGAGCCCAGGCCTGTGGTTAAGGGTGTACTCACTAGGAGGATTTCCACACCCGTTAATACTAGGTCGTTTGTGAGGGTTAGGGTTTACCTTGGTAAGGATGGTGGGGTGTATGTGGAGCCGTTGGCGTTAACTGGCAGTGGTATTTTAAGTACGTTGGTTCGTGGTAACGGTATACTAGTCGTTCCCGAGAATAGGGAGGGTTTTGATGAAGGTGATGAGGTGGAGGTAACCTTAACCAGGCCCATTTACCGTGAAAATGCATAATCAAGTACCCGGTGCATCACTAAGGTTATTTACATTATTTTATCAAAAATTAACCTTAGGGCGCTAGAAGTGAATTAGGTACCTAACTATTCCTTTATAACCTTTCAGTCTTAAAATATCAACCTCAACATAACTCACGTATTTGAATGTGACGATTTTTAGGAAGTTCTTAATACCATTAACGTGAATATAAATTGCGTATGCAACATTACCCCTACCCTCGGTTTGCGTCCCATCAATATCATTACTGAGTAAATCGGGGAGCTCAAGTTCGTGGTACCTCCACGCTTCCTCATCAAGCCTCGCTGCATAGAGTTTCTCTATGGTCTTTCGACCAAGCTTTAACTCATTGATTTTATTCATGAGGACCTTCTCATCGACATTCAATGATACCGCTAGGTATGTCAACTCCTCGTTGACAAAGAACCTGTGCGGAGGTACCTTGAATGAGTTGACCTCAACACCATCAACAACCTCCTTAACCTTAACCGATGAACGCAGGTATTCAGGTATTGATGATGACATTTTGCAAAGGGTGCAAGGTAATAATGGTTTTAAAAGCTATCTGTCCAATCCAACCGTAATCCTCCCTAACGAGCAGAGCAATTACTGGCCCCTCCCCACCCTGAAGGGCGGGGAGGTTTCCTCGCCGCCACCTTCATTTTGTATCCGGTGGTGGTTCATGGGGTTGCCCTGGGCCAGCATCGCAGGGCATCGCTCCAGTCTGGCCACGAAAGTCTTTAGTACTGCATGTATGTATTGCACGATTTCATATGGTATTAGTGGGTTTGATTTTCCTTCGTACTTTCTCCAGTCCATGTTCTTGTTTAGGTTCTTCATGTTCCACCAGAATGCCTTGGTCCATGCCTCTGGTGTTAGCTTCCAAGCCATATTCATGACCGAGGCATGGTCCCTGTGCACGTAATGCCCCTTTGGGCAGTAAAGAGTATGCCAATCATCTGTCTTCTCAAGCCTTGTGAAGTGTATTGGGCATACCCTACTGTTCTTGTAGGATGAGATTCTAACGAGTTTCGAACCCCTCTCCAAAGCCTTACCCTCCACAGCCCTTTCCAACTTCTTGAATGGGATTTGCTTGATCCTATGCCTAAGCTCACCCTTGCCCACGCCATTAATCATCTCGTCTTGCGGCCTCTCGCCAAGCTCTTCTGTTACGATGATTGCCGGTGTCTTTGTCAATTCATTAGCCACGTGCCTAACCCTACCCAATTTCCTATCCCCCTCACGCAGCTTTCTTACGAACTTCTTGTATTCCCTGGTGTTTGTTATGTTCACGTAATTACCGTTTGGTAATGCGAAGTGTGGTTTTAACCTCTCGATGATTGCATTCCTAACCTTCTCATACCTCCTGGCTAGTCTACCGAAGTCTGTCCTAATCATGTAGAGCTGTGGTGTTAGGTACTGCCTATTCCAGTTAACCACCTTGCTTACGGTGGATGGTAGGTCAATTTTACCAACGGCTACCGTGTTCTCGTTTATGTCGAAGGCAACAATCGATTGTGGTTCCTCCTCCCTGGGCTTGATCTCGAAGATGAATATGGCATACCACTTGTTTGCCTTTCTCTTAATAATCAACGTAGACGCTAATTCCGCCTCCCCACTCAAAACCCTCCACCAGTAGAGCCAAAACCTCCTGTGTGGTCTCAACCAGACCTCAGTTCGACTATTGGGTAAGGATAGCTCAAGCCTAACCGGGGCTGTTGAGTGGATAAATTGCTCATAATTCCATGTGAACTCGGTGAACCTAATGGACACGGTCTTAACCTCAGGATAGGGCTTGCTCACCAAGCCCTTCTTTTTCCTCTCCATGAATGATTTCGCGATTTGCGCTGCCTGCCTAATCGCCTGGATGACTAGGTGAGCATGCAAGCCCTGATACTCACCCCTATACTTGCTGTAGAACAACCCCTGGAGCTGTGTCGCACTCGTAACATTATTCGCAACAGCGTACTCAACGACCTCACGAACAATGCCTAGGTACACAGACTCAACGGAGTAAAGCAGCTTATTGAGTTCCCTAGTGACCTCAAGCTCAACAGCAACAGCCCTACGCAACATCCACAAGAAAAGCCAGCAACCAGGCTTAAAAGCCACTCACGACAAGAAGGGGCGAGACTTGTCATTCATCTTTGTCAATATGGTCCTGCGCATTATCGATTCTGGGGTTTAAATCCATGTTAAATGCCATACCAAATCTCCTCTTTGTTGGAACCTTCAACTTACTCACCGCAGCAATTGCGTACTCGAGGAACTGGCTTTCGCTAAAGTTTGCATATTCATGGGCGAGCCAGAGTAGTTTATTATAGTGTATTGGGTCCCTGTACATACTCATTAGCATACCTAGGTAATCACCTATGTCGGTTTTGTCGTAAAATAGCTTTGGGGGTACGCTGTGGTTAAACATGGGCCAGTCATAGTATGGAATCTCCAATGCCATTGGTGCATCATCGCTATGGAATTTCACGTACGTCATTAGTATCCTCGGGAAGTTTATGAGCACATTCCTAATCTTGCTAAGTTCGTCCTCGATACTTATTTCGCCGTAATCATCGACAACCCTCAACCCGGCACTATCCTCAACCCTATCCCTAATGAACCTTAGTAAATTATCGATTTGCGTTAATGATTTATAGTTGAGGTATGCGTCCATGGCACCAATTAGGAGTTTCCTGGTTAAACCCCTCCTAATTCTCTGCATCTTGGCCAACTCCTCGAGTAATGTGACGTCGGATATTGATTGGCTTAATAATACCCTTATGCCCATCCTTATCAAGTCCCTATGCGCACCATTGTATCCCTTGGCCAGTGATATTAGCTTATTCCTGTAGTTCCTAATCCACACGATGCTGTACCAATCAATTCCCCTATTTAATATATCCAGGAGCCCCTTATCCACATTAACGAAGGGTGCATCATCGAGTATTAACCCCTTTATTGCCTTAAACAGTATGTAGTCCTTGTATATCTTGAGTTTGGAGTCCTTGGACACGAAAATCACCTTAACGTTCATTTCCCTAGCCCTCTCAAGCAGGTTGTACAAAGCCTCGAGGGCCTTAACAACCTCGGGTATGTAGTATAGGTCGAGGAACCCCTTTGTTAGTATGAGCTCGTGAATTAGGGCTGTGATTTTGGCGTAGAGGGAGCCATCCATAAGTAGGAACTCGTACTTACCACCCTCAACAGCCTTGATCGCAACCTCATCCTCAATGAGCGATAGGAGGACCCACTTAATAACTGGGGTAAATACGGGTACCCAATCAACAATGACATCCTTAACAGGTTCCTCACCGACATTATTAACGGCAATAGCCCTGGCAATTATCAAGGCACTACCATCCCTAAGCTCGAGCTCCCTAACACCACCGTCAACTGCAACTACCCTAAAACTACCACTGGCATTAATCGGCAATTGCCTCCATAAATCCCTGACATCGCCAGCATCTATTAACCTGCCTAACATATTGTGTATACGATCAACCCTCTCAAGACTATAGTTACTACCAATCTCTGTTAATCTCCTATGATAAATACCATAAAATATATCAACCACTCATCACTTGGCGTATCATTTATTATTAACATTTTTGCTTAAAGTCGTTAAGTAGGGAGCCCACTGAAAGTTTCAATAAACATTATACAACACAAACCTGCGTTCTTACTAGGTATTTCTTATTGAACTATTAGGGATTCCTAATAACCACAATGGTTCCCACAAAATATCCAGACCCCTCAGAATCTCATGCGAGCACTTCGCCATTAAACGCATTATTTATGGGAAAGACCATTTTGTTCTAAATGCCATGATTTACATGCCTGGCAGGTTTAATTTTGCTTAAGGTAAATATTTATTAATAGGGGGGTTCATGATTCTTGGTCATCTATTATGAACATGAAGTACGTGATAATCGCCGCGGTGGTCGTGGTCGTTGCGATAATCGGAACCTTCTTTACATGGAACATGATTCATAAACCCACTGGACCGAGCTTTAACGAGCTTCTTAACGAGACTAATACTAAGACGTACACTGCGAGTTATTATTACTTCATATACTCGAACATAGCCGGTCAAGTCACTAACCAGGGCTATGAGTTCGTATATAGCCAGAGGGGGTCTAGTGATAGGTACATAGTTGTTACCACGACGAGCCAACCAATAATGAGCCTCTACATAGTTACTACCCAATTGAGCAACGGTTCGCTAATTCAGTGTGTGGCTCAACCACTGTACTCTGGTTGTTTTGTGGCGAATCAAACATTCAATCTTGTAAACTTGGCATTACCCACCGTCAACTCCTCGAGATTTGAACCTGTGGGCATGCAGAGGATACTTAATTACAGTGCTTATTGTTACGTCTCGAGAAACGTCACCGCACTGGGGAATATTGTGCCCGCCGCCATACAGTCAGGCCTTGGCTCCCTCCCGGTGAATGTCACGAGCGAGGTGTGCATGACGCCTGATGGTATACCGCTATTGTTAAGGCTTAGTGTGTTCACGACGCTCAGTGTCAGTGGTTACTCAGCGCCGTTGAATATAACGCAGGCATTGCTTGCGACCAGTGTGGAGGATGGGGTTTACCTAAGTAATAACGCTACCCTATTGCTTAGCAAGCTTGGTGTTAATGCAACAGGATAATAAACAGTGGGCGTCAGCAATTACTTTAAAAGCAGTATCCATAAATGCTGTTGCGTGAGTTCGTTAAACGTGGAGGTGTTTATACACCCAACATGCTCCACCTGCCACACACTACTTAAGTTACTAAAGCAATGGGGTTATTTGGATCGTGTTAAGGTCATTGATACGTCCGTAGATCCATACATAGCGGTTGAAAGGGGTGTTAGGTCTGTACCGAGTGTGTTTATTAATGGGGAGTTGATCTTTGCAGGTATTGTTGATTTCAAGAAGCTAAAGGCGATGTTTGATGGTGAATTCTCAGGTAATTCCCTGGACGTGAGTATTGAGGAGGTTGAGGAGAGGTTCTTTAGAGGCGTTCTCGATAGTGTCGCTACGGCGTTGTGGTTATTTGTAAATGAGGATTGTGACGCATTCTTTAGAGATAAGGACTTCGTTATGGCTATAACGAACATATCCGTGCTTAGTAATAGGGATGGGATTTATGAAAACTTGCGCAGACACCTGGGCGATATTAACAGGTGCAGGGAGGCTATAATGAGGAGGGAGGATAAATTCCTCTCTGTCATAACGAGGAACTTCGCCAGGGAGATTTACTGGCTCCATGGCAAATTCCTGAATTGGAGCGAGGTGTCTAAGCTATACCCGAAGGAGGTGATCGCCCATTGGATGATTGTTAGGTCAGCCCTGGGGCGTGTTGGGTTAAGGCTCTACCCAGTAAGTGAGGAGAGGTTCTGGAGTAAGGTGATGAAGGTTTACGCGTATATGAGCCACACATTCAATGATTACATGAGACAGGTTATTGAGGAGCAAGATAGCATAGGTAGTGATAGGGAGTACGTTGAGATACTCGATAAGGTACGGATGAGACACCAATAAAATACATAAAATCACTAGGCATTAGGCAATTTGGGGAAATGGATAGAGTAGTTATACTTGATGGTTACACGGATGAACCCGCAGGTTTGGGGGTTCCGCCTTATCTAGATGTTTATCCTAGGTATATTGCTGGTGCCATTTGGAGTGCGAATAAATCCGTGGATGTCAGGTATTTCACGATCGACCAGGTTAGGGGCGACTGGGAGAACTTCGTGAAGATCGCCAATGATTCAAGGTTGCTTATTGTGATTGCAGGCATAGTTACGCCAGGTAAGTACCTCGGTGGTGAACCAATCAGGCTTGAGGAGATAGAGAGGGTCGCTAATATCGTGAATGGACCAATTAAGGCGTTGGCAGGTCCTGTGGCTAAATTTGGGTATGGTGCAAGGGGTGGTTCCATAGCAATACCCAGGACCAGGTTTAGTAAGTACTACGACATCGTCATCACGGGGGACCCGGACCTTGTGATTCACGAGTTGGTTAGGAATCACTATCAGCTATCTAAGGTATCACCAGCAACGACGCACAACGATTATAAATTGATAGATGAGTTCGCCGTACTCGGCGCACGTATCGTGACGCAGCACCCAAATTATGGTAAGAACCTAATCATCGAACTCGAAACCTACAAATCCTGCCCAAGGTACATAACGGGTGGTTGCTCGTTCTGCGCCACGGTTAGGTACGGACCAGTTAAATATAGGGAGACGGAGGCTATCGTGAGGGAGGTCGAGGCTTTATACAGTGCTGGCGTTACGCACTTTAGGCTTGGTAGGCAGGCCGATTTCTACACATACATGGCTCATGACACGGGCAAACTCGAGTACCCACGGCCTAACCCAGGGGCCATAGAGAGGCTATTGGTTGGTATCAGGAATGCCGCGCCTGGGCTTGAGACCCTGCATATAGACAATGTCAACCCGGGCACGATCTACCACTGGCCACGGGAGAGCGTTGAGGTTACGAAAATCCTCATGAAGTACCACACGCCTGGTGATGTGGCTGCCATGGGTATAGAGACGGCGGACCCAAGGGTCGTTAAGCTGAACAACCTAAAGGTCATGCCCGATGAAGCGTACTTCGCGGTAAAGACCATAAGTGAGTTGGGTAGGGTGAGGGGTTGGAATGGTATGCCAGAGCTACTGCCCGGCATAAACTTCGTGACAGGGCTACCTGGCGAGACAAAGGAAACCTTTAGGCTAAACATCGAATTCCTAAGGAGGCTCCTGAACGATGACGTTTGGGTTAGGAGAGTAAACATCAGGCAAGTACTCGTACTACAACCAACACCACTTTGGGGCATGGCCGACGAGATTAGGCAAACACTCAATAGGCATAGGAAGTACTTCCTAGCATTCAAGTACTGGGTCAGGAGGCACTTCGACCACGAAATGCTCAAGAGAATCCTGCCGAGAGGCACGATACTGAGGAAGGCATTCACCGAAGCCCACTATGGGGATGGAACATACGCGAGGCAGGTTGGCTCATACCCAATGCTCATATACGTACCAGCCAGGATACAGCTTAATACCTGGATGGACTTCGTGGTCGTGAACCACGGCTTCAGATCAGTCATCGGAATACCCCACCCACTAAACGTTAATGAGGCCCCAAGGAAACTATTAAAGTACGTGCCAGGGATGACGAATAAGGCGATTAACGAAATAATGGCATCAAAGCCCATAAAGGACATCAACAACCTAAGAAAGATAGTTGGGGAGGAGGCATTAAAATACCTAACCACCTAATTTTACAGTGATAAATGCGGGAAGAGGCTGAGCATTGGTTCAAGGAAGCTTTGAATGAGCTCGAGCTAGCCAAGAGATTGTTAGAGCTCGACTACCTTAACTATACCTGCTTCCACTCGCACCAAGCTGTTGAGAAGGCTCTTAAGGCGTTGATTATACAAAAACTACGCGTAATTCCGCCAAAAACTCACAACTTAATCGAATTAGCCGAAAGACTAAGGGAGGGTGGATTACCAACCAATGAGGTGATGGACGACTTGAAGGATTTGAACCCACACTACCTTGTATCTAGATACCCAGACGCCGCAAACGGAGTGCCGAGTGAGGTATACTCGAGAAGGGTTGCTGAGAGTTGTGTGAGAATGGCTACAAGGGTGATTGAATGGATCAGGAGGTTATTGGCGCCGTAAAGTCTTACATAAATAAGTTAATCAGGGCGGGACATCCAATAAAGTCAGCTGTGCTCTTTGGGTCTAGGGCTAGGGGCGACTGGCTCATAACGAGCGATGTCGACCTACTCGTAATAATACCAAACACACAACAGGACTTCATAGAGAGGATTGTGGAGTTTAGTAGGTTTTGGGATGGTCCATGGGCACTCGACGTGTTCCCATACACCATTAATGAGGTTAAGAGGTTGCTAAATAGGGGGTCTGTGGCGTTATATGATGCGTTGGATTATGGATTAGTAATCCACGATGACGGCACATTCCAGAGGTTAAGGGAATTGTTTAGGGACGCGGTTAATAGGGGCGTCATTAGGAGGGTTAACGGTTGGTGGACAATACCAACCGAACCAATTTACCCATAATCATAGCGAATCAGCACACCACCCAACTCCTCAAGTATGCCTCCCTATCCCTAACCTCCAGGATCAATGGCGGGTACTGCCGGTGCGATAGGAGCCCAGGTTACAATAGGAGTAACAGACGCATTACTACCGTCGGTTATTCCATTAGTGACATCATTAACTGATGCAATAGTTTTAGGGCTTGCTGTAGGCGTAGTTAGCTTTGGCGTAGGATTTCTCGTGGCATGATGTTATGAGGGGTAGGGTTTTAAAAATAAAACAAATATATTTTTGGTTCTATATATGCTCTTTTTCGTGCTGGTTATCTACTTCTTTTAATTATATTGATATGGATTTTGAGTTTAATTCTGTTTTTTGCGCTTGTTTACGGTGATTTGTGGTTGTTGCATTATATGGCTATTTATAATTACCTCAAATCATTGCTCGGAAGCGCTCTGGGTGCTATATTTATTACATTTTATATAAATGTGGTATTCCTCATGTTATCGTTATTACTCGCCGACGTTCTAACTCTCGTCTTATCAGTATTATTGTTTAAGAGGAAGCATGCTATGGAGAGGATTGGTAACTCATACGTGCTATTCTACGCACTGCAGCCAGTACAGATAAGCGTTGTGCCAATCCCCATTACTAAGCCCATAGTGGTTGCTCCATTGAACCTACGCGGTGATAGGCAATATCTAGAGAGGGTTTTAAGCCATGTGCTCACTTACGAGAATAGTCCATTTATTAAGTTCAATCGTTACTTAATTTACTTTATAATTTCATTTGGGTCTTTCTTACTGGCTCCTGAGACATTATACCAATCGCTTTCCGTCAGTAAGTATATTATCGCATCCACGTGGTTTTGGTTAACGCTACTTCTAGCGCTCTTTATTACTTCTCAAATATTGAATAAGTGGGCTAGGGTGGCTAGAAAGTTTGTTTCCGCTGCGGCGGGTGATAAGGATATTTACGATGTGTTGCGTAACATCCTATCGCAGAGCGACTTAAGGAATCCCCTGGCTTCCTTAGAAGCTCCCGGCGTGAATTATCTCACTAGGAATATGCTTAAGTTCCCCGAGAGGGCCTTGGCTGGTGATTGGGCCCACTACATACCACTCATTTTTTTCATGATCCCATGGCTACTGATCTCATCCCTCTTCTGGACGCTCACCTCAGCCATCCTATTCAAGGTCTCTAACCCATACATCCTAACCATCATTTACCTTGCCTCACTCTCATCCACAACCATAGTCTCCTACCTCCTTGCCTTGATTGTTAGGCCTGTTGTTTCTGGGTATGTCGGTGTTGACCCGCTTAAGGCTTCTGCCTGGATTTCTTCATCATTCGTCGCTGTTGCCTCAATACTCTACCCGCTGGTCATCTTCGTAAACCCGTTCTTTGCTTTCGCCATAGCCCTAGCCACCTTGGCTGTATCAGTAATTGCCTCGTGGACGTTCACTGAGGATTGGGGTGAAGCCGTTGAGTTGGGCGTGATTGTTTGGCTTATCATGATTACGGTGGTGGCTTTGGTCGGTTACATAGCTGTGGTCAAGGTTGGTCTTTGGAGGTTGTTATGGGGCTTGATCTAACGCAGTTACTGGCGTTGATCATCTTCGTTGATAACCTCGTGATAGCCGTAATCATATACCTGGCACCGAGGGACATTGGTGCTGTGGTCATGGCTTCGGCAATCGCGTTGGCAATAACCGACATAGGGCTTGGCGCAAGCCCAGTTTGGGTTTTGCTTGAGCTCTCGGCATACGCAATGGCAATAAGCAAGAGGAGGAGGTTAATACCGGTGATGGCGGCAGTATTAATAACGGCGGCAGTAATGGAGGCACTGAACATACTAACAAGGAAGACCTAAAACCAGTACCGGGGCGGCTCGGTGCGCCTGATAACGCTGGCATCATTATCCCTGAACCTCCATTCGTCGGTGGCTGGGTTGAGGATCATTATCCCCAGGGCACCGGCTAACTTGTCATTGATTAATGCTTCTAACTCCACGTTTGAAATCACGGCGTCGCTTACGACAGACCCAACGACCCTATCGCCACTCAGGACCCAGACCTCCAACGAGTTGGGCACCACGTAATTCCTGACAGGGCCGCCCGCCGTGCCGAACTCGAGCAATTGGGCCTCAGGCGGTGGTGGCCATAGACCAAGGGCTGAGGCTAGCCTGAGCGGTAGTAGTAATTGCGGTGTCTCTGTTTCAAAGCCCGTGTTAACCAGGGCGCTCGCGTCCACAAAGCCCTCCTTTTCCCTCACTTTCAGTCTCACCCTCAACGCCACGCCCAACACCCCTAATCATGTAGATATGACCAATCCTACGCCTAATCACGTATATGTGCCCAATCCTACCAACAAACCTACCACCAGGCCCGTAACCCACGGTCTAACCAACACCAAACCAATTAATAACCCTTACCAGGCAAACCATATTCATGGAAGTACCATAACACTTCAATGCCTAATCATTAAGTAAAAATAATGATGACTACCTTGGCCATAGCCTCATTGTTTAACTTCACTTTCAGAATTTCTGAAATAACTATGAATAATCTCCAATTGCCTTGGCTGGGGTTGATTCATGGCAAAATTTTGCCATGGGATGAACCTTGATAAATAATTCTAGGCATGCATTACGGATTGTACGTAATTCGTCACCCCCGTCAGTATCATGCCTATGGCCAGCGCCGCAATTATGAGCGACATGAACCTGCCAAGTACCTTGAGGGTGTTGCTTCCTAGCATTTTGAGGAGTGGTTGTGAGAACCTTATTACGATGTATGTGAGGGCGGCGCTTAGTAGTGAGGCTATTATCACCTCGTAGATTGGGTATATTGCGGAGAAGAGTATTAACTCCGTTATTGTGCCTGGACCAACAAGTAGCGGAGTCACTATTGGCACGAGCACAAACTCCTCAGGCTCCTTAACAGTCCCAACTCTTGGCCCACCTGCTGTCAAGGTCTCCATGGCCACACCCATGAGAAGTACGCCGCCGGCTATCCTGAATGCGTCCAGGTTTACACCGAATGCCTGTAGTATGTACCTACCGGCGACCGCGAATATTACCATTAGGAGGGGGACGCTTATACCAACGAGTCTGTAGACTCTACGTAATTGCTCGGTCTCCAGGTTTATGATGTATATGGAGAGGGTTGGTATGGCACCTATTGGGTTGAGTATGGCTATTAATTGCCCAGTCATGTTTAAGATATCTATGAATGCCGACACCGTTTATTAATGCATACACTATATTATCAACCTTACTAACAAAAACAACCTGGCATTGACTTATTAAGGGGGAGGAGGAACAATGGGGTTGTGATGATGAATTGGGAACCGATGTGGATGATGATGGGTATCCTAACTGAGTCAGTAAGGATGGTGCTCCTCATTAATCAGCCCGATTCGTAATCATCACGTAATTAGTTTTTACCTTAATTTTCAACCAAGTTACCCTATGCCCTACCTAGGTACTTCTGCCTCAGTATCTTTGCCGCCTCGGTCATTGAGCGTAGCTTTGCGAAGGCTATCCTCCTCTCGAACTTCCTGTACATGCCAGGTGAGAAGCCGCAGTCTGGGTTTAGCCATATCCTACCTGGGTCGAGGATTTTCTCGACTAATTCAACTCTCTTAATTACCTGTTGCGGATCTTCAATCTCCTTATTTCTTACATTTATTACGCCAAGCCCCAACTCCTTATCCTGGGGCAATAATTGGGCGAACTTCGCCGGATCTCCGCTGGCTGGACTTGAGTACTCTAGCACGTATTGCTTAACCTTTATGTCAATGACCTCGGGCGCCAATCTTTCGTAACCAACACCGTAGTATGGCGAGTCTGGGTTTGGCCACCTATCCATGTGCATCCCAATCCTGACGCCACCTATTCCCTTGATGGTCTCGTTTATTAAATCCCTGGCCAGGGTTAACTCGTTCTTAAAACCCCTGTACTTCTGGCCGTGTATTAACTCAATAACCCTCCTATACCTATCGGGCTTGTCTGGGTCAGCTTCCACTAGGTCACCTAGCATTGGCTCATCAAGCTGTATGAAGTCGACACCAGCATCCCTCAGCCTAATTATTTCCTGCCTTAGTACCTTCACGTAATCCTCGGCAAGATCCTCGGGCCTTGGGTAGACGTCCTTTGAATACCTCTGGTCCCAGGTCTCCCACATTATTAGGTATGGGCTTGGTAGCGTGACCTTGATCCTCTTCGTTGTGACGCTCCTCGTGAATTGGAACTCATCTAACGCTATTATAGAGTCCCTAATTCTATCAACAGCAACCGCCCTCCAGTAGGTGAGCTGTGCCTTGTGTTGCCTCATTACCTCCATGGCCTGTGGATTTATGTCTGTGACGTAAACTAGCTTGAAGCCAGGTATTTTCTGTGCCACGAAGGATACAAAGCTTGTTCTTCTCTGCTCGCCGTCAGTGATCACGTCTAAGTTTACCAACTCCTCCTCCTTAACCGTCAACTTAACCGCATCGTCCAGGTACTCATCCAACTCCTCCTTACTTATCTCGCCCTTATTGAACTTATCAAAGGCTTCAACCAACCACCTAGGCCTTGGAAAGCTGCCCACAACCGATGTCAAGAACATTTCCTCAGGCATTATACGCGAAACGCCAGGTTGAATTTAAAGTATTTCTCAGGTGTTAGGTTTAATTATGGTGTAGGTCCGATACTGGCTATCTTCGGGTAAGGCCTCGCCTCCCAAACAGCCCTTAAACCACACACATACCTAGTTAGTCTCTCAACACCAATACCAAAACCCGCAGTTTGGAGTGGGTAGAACTCCTTTAGCATCATTAGGTACCACCTATACTTATTGGGGTCCTCACCACCCTCCCTCATCCTGGCTATCACCCTGGCTGGCTCATACTCACGCTCAGCACCACTTATAGCCTCACCAAAACCCTCTGGGTAGAGCATGTCGAAATCCCTGAGTATACCAGGTCTCTGTGGGTCCTCACGGTCATAGAACCCCCTGGCACCCTTTGGATAATCCATTATGAAGAACGGGTTCTCGTGATATGCAGAGAGTAGCTTCTCGCATTCCCATCTAATTTCTGTATTTGGCGGATTCTTACATCCCAGTTCATTGACAAGCTCCACCGCCTCCTTATGGGTATACCTAATGAACGGCTTCTTAAAATCTGGTAGTTGCCTATTGAGCTTCGTTTCCAATTCCTTACCGTATTCCTCCCCAACACGCTTAATGACGTATACTACCATATCCTCAGCAAGGTCTATAACGTCGTTGTATGTGGCACCATAAACCTCAAGATCAAGTTGATAGAACTCAACGAGGTGTCTACCTGTAAAGACACTATCGTTTGGCTCGAACCTAATGTTTGGACTTAGGAAGTATATCTTGCCCAGTGATGCCGCCATGTACTGCTTATATAGTATGGCGCTTGACATAACCTTGTACTCCATACCGTAGAAATCCACCGTAGCCTGCTTGGCACCCCTAATACCCGGATCAGTCACTGGGCCTATTATTGGCGCAAGAACCTCCGTGAAGCCCCTGGAATTCAAAAACTCACGCAAGGCATCGATTATTGCCGCCTGCACCCTAAAGACAAGCTTATACTTCTCATCCCTCGCCCACCTCCACGAGTAAGCGAGCCACTCCTTAAGTAACTCCATGTACTTTCCCTGGTCCGACACCAACTTTTCGAATTCTAGCACGGCTGGATGAAAGTAAGGCTTTTCCCTCTCGGGTCGCTTACTCATATGCCTCCAATGACGGTCAGAATAATTTTTAAATGCGACTGAGAAGATAACAAGAATTCTACGGTGAATAATAGGCATATTAACCTATATTAACCATGAAATCTATATCCATTGAGTCCCTAACTACCGAGACAAACTTGTCAATTTGCCTCAGTAGTAAATCAATACTTGATAAACCGGCTGATCTACGTTTAGGCAAACCAGCATTCTCCCTGGCAATATTGAGCACGAATTCCCTAAATGCTGGATCACCCAACGAGTCATGCAGGGTTATCCCAATCACCAAGTCATCCTCCCTAAACACACCATCCAACTGCTCAGTACTCCTCCCGTTCCTTTCCCTAATCATGACTAGGGGCTTATCACCAACGTACTGGGGAATACCCCTATGAATCTCGTAACCCCTAATCTCGACATTCTCAATCCCGTCAACCAACCCAATCGCCCTCGACAACGAAATCACCTTTTCAATACCATACACGGTGTTGACGTTTATGAAGCCAAGCCCCCTATAAGTACCTGGAACACCGGCCTCCAACCCGTGTGGGTCGCTGAGTATTTTACCGAGGGCTTGAAAACCACCGCATATGCCCAACAATACCACTGAACCTTTGATTTTGGTTAAGGCCTTATCCATACCCGTCCTCCTCATCCACTCAACACTGGCAACCACATTCTTGGAGCCGGGCAGTATAACCATGTGGGGCTCACCAAGTTCCTGGGGGCTGCGCACAATCCTAACCGTCACATCATCCTCCAGTATCAGTGGGTATATGTCGTTGAAGTTCGATATGTAGGGGTAGGCGATCAACGCAATGTCCAGTGGGCCATTACCAATAGGCTTCAGGTCCATGGAATCCTCAGGCCATAACCACAGGTCCTCTAGGTAGGGTAGTACGCCGACCACGGGCTTTCCCGTCTTACTCTCAAGCCACTTGATAGCATCATCCAGGAGTTTGGGGTCGCCCCTAAACTTATTAATAATGAACCCCTTAACGAGCCTCCTCCACCTGGGTGGTAAGGCCCTCATCAACCCAAGCCCCTGTATGAATGAGCCACCCCTATCAATATCGAGCACCACGAAGACGCGCGCACCAAGCCACTCGGCAGGTCTAAAGTTTGCAATGTCCCTATTGGCCAGGTTTGGTTCGTAGGCTGACCCAGCACCCTCCCCAACAACATCGAAATCCCTACGTAACCTCTCAATGCTCCCCTTAACGGCCTTAACAACAAACCCCCTAAATCCCTGATCCATGAGGTATTGACCAAATGTTAGCTGGGCTCTTGGTTTCCCAAGAATCACGTACTCCGCCCTGTGCATATCCATGGGCTTTATCAGGACTGGGTTGTGGTATATGCTTGGTAATAAACCGGCAATGTATGCCTGCATTGCTTGGGCTAGGGCGATTTCCCCACCCTCTATTGCTGGGTAACTGTTTAACGACATGTTTTGCGCCTTAAATGGCGTTACACGTAAGCCCCTACCCCTGAGCAATCTGAGTAATGCACTAACTATCGTGGTCTTCCCCGAATCACTCATCGTTGATACTAAGTAGATACTCACCAATACGACTAAGCAATAATATCTTTTAAGGATAATATAGGAGAAAAGAGGGAAGGTTAATAAGACCCCCAATAAGAGTAGCATTAGGTGCGAGCGATGGGATTAACCAATCCCATGAGGAATCACAGGTTCTGGGTCGGGCTTGTCCTCGCTGCATTAACGGTCTACCTAATAGTAAAACTCTACGACACCCTATTCCTAAGTTTAAAGATCCCGGTAGTCGCCGTAGGCCCTGACGGCATACTCAAGGTAATAGGCTCCATACAACCGTTCACGAACCCTGTAATCGCCTATGATGTAATGATGAGTATTATAATGACAGCAGTGCTTTCTTCCATGGCTTCGGTGCTCATATACTCATCAATTATAAGACGTGGACATCAAATCGATGGTAATAGCCCGCTGAGTGCTATTCCAGGTAATGATTATGATGCCATCAGCAACATAGTATTAACTAACATGGAGAAGGCGGCGATCTCGGTAATACGCAAGAGGGGTGGTATGATAACGCAGGCAGAGCTTGGTCGTGAATTGGGATTAAGTAAGTACCAAGTCTCTAGGCTGGTCAAGAGGCTTGAGGCGAAGGGTGTTATTGAGAGGAGGAGGGCTGGCGTAACTAATATTTTGATCCTACGCGCTGGTCCTAACGCTACCCTGAATAAGGGAGACAAGGTTGATGGCTAGCCTATCTCTATTACCCTGGGCATTAATTATGTAGTCCATGCCATCACTTGTAAGGTATACCCCATGATATGGCTCCCACCTAACCAAGCCCAGCCTCTTCATTTCGTTTAAGTAACGGAGTAATCTGTCGTAGGGAACCCCAACCATCATGGCCAACCTACTTAACCTATCACAAGTACCCATCCTGTCTATCGCCAACATGATATCCGCGTATATCTCAACCCTAGACCTGGGCTTTTTCCTAGGCATCATCAAGCTATGAACTCTGCAACAGCCTTTAACCATATCGTAAAAACCAACGTGCAACCAAACGGCAACCTTATTGCAACCTTATGATAGAGTTGCAAAAAGGGGATTTTTAATGAAGATTTCTTCAATATTTGTGAATCACGAGTGCTTCTTAACAGAGGCGTGTATTACGGGTATCACGATACACTTACCGTTTCCTGCCATCACAACACTATTTACTGCGCCAAAGTCCACATTAATATCATAACTGGTGCCATTGACGATTATCGGGCTAGGCTCAAGCGGTACTTCAAACTTACCACTCGGTAAAGTGCAATTATAGGTTTGTCCGTTAACAACAGCCTGTACATTAACCACGTCCAGGCGTATTACGTTGTATGTACCATTGGGTAAGGTGCACTGCGCCATTAACTGGCTCGTATTAATAAGTTGCGCCAGGTCAAAGGTCTCGCTGGTTAATGGGCAGGAGATCCACGTGGTATTGCCACCACCCTCCCTATGGAACAACACCTTACTTATCGTCACATATAAGTGGTCCACCTTAACGGGCTTATCACTTAAGTAAACATATACCTGACTTTGAGTACTTGAGCCGCTTGGCGTTATTACCATGCCGTGACTAAGTACCAGATATGCTACTACTCCTACTCCTAATATTATTACTATTATTAGTCCTACCACCCACCCCTTCATGCAAGGCACCACAAACTAAAGAGCCCTTAAAAGGCATGCCCGTGAAACCAACGTGGAAAGTTCATGAATAATTATTAAAACTAAGAAACCAATTTACGAAACGTATCGCTAATAAGAATGACATGGTTAAGGAGGGACCTTAGAACTATCGACTTGGTAGCACTAGGGTATTCAGACGTGTCGTCAACCTACTACTTCATACTCGGTGTTGTGGCTCTTTACTCAGGTTCATCACTAATCGTAACAATGCTCCTAGGATCCCTATCAATGTGGATAGTGGGGCTTGCATATGCTGAGTTCGGTAGCGCAATACCGAGGACAGACGGTGCCTATTATTATATTAGGCGTGAGTTGGGCGACTCAATGGGATTCATAGCAGGTTGGTTATTGAGCTTTGATCAAATATTAATGGTTGCATACGGTGCGTTGGGTGCCACAAACTACCTTGGCGGTTTCATCCCTTACTATCCACATGGCCCATTAATTCCCTAGTCTCGATTATTATAATTGCATTATTAATGGTTGTGAATATACTTGGTATAAAGACCTCGGCGAGATTTAACCTAGCCCTACTGACAATCGATTTGCTCGGTATATCCACACTACTAATCATAGGTTATTTATCATTACTAACTGGGAAAACACCCGTGATAACAGCGACACACCTATCAATTAACAACATAATGAGTGGACTAGCCTACTCCCTGAGGGGCAGTTTTGGTTTTCGTGATTGTTCGTAACGCTTATCATCGTTGGTGGTGAGGCGATGGGTTTTAAAGCCCATCCTCGACTTTCTTAGAAGGGATGATCCCGATGAGCTTGGCGAGGGGGACCTTGGAGAAGCCACCTTCGGCGAGGGGAGTGGGTGTGAACCCCTGGCGACAGGCGGGGACCCACTCCCGCAGCCGGGGTGGCTCATGGAGAAGCCGTCGAGAAGGAGACGGTGGGACGTGAAACCACTGAAGGTAAACGAACACAACCCACCGTCTCCGGAGAGACGGTTATACTGGAATTGATGTAATCGCCCACTCAACAGGTGAGGCATTGGCATCCTCTGTATCCGTGTCGAGGGCTATATTTAGCGTCTCATCACTATCAACGGCAATAGCCTTGGCTCTATCATTACTAGCCTCTCTAACGAACTCCATATTCGTGATTTCCACGAACATTAACGACCCAATAGGCGCCTTGGCTAGGCACTTAGTACACAACGTGGTCCTAAGCACGTACATAGCGGTTTCGGTAGCTATAGTGCTACTGATTGCGGTTAATGCTGGTATTGTTGACTTCTCGAGAAATATCTACGTCATGGGCGAGGACGGATTATTACCCAAAACCTTGAGTACTGTTCACGGTAGATACAGGACCCCCTATATCGCCATAATAGCATCCTCACTCGTGGCCATGTTATTCGTCGCACCAGGTAATGTGGAACTTATAGCCAGCTCTTACGGTGTATCATCAACAATCGTGTACCTAATGACCATGGTATCCCTCATAAGGTTTAGGAACGCAGAGGGTGAGTTGGTTCGCTACTACAGCACGCCAGAGGTCACCCTGGGGAGTGTTAGGGTTCCCATTGTATCGATATTAGGGTTCATTATTTACATAATGGCTATGGCATTGATAGCCTTGTTAAAGCCACTGTATTTAGTGGTTGTCCTCATATGGGCTTTGGTTGGTGTACTGATCTATAGGGTTAGTAGATCCTCTCGATACAATCAACCACCGAATCCCTATCACCGATGATGAGGACCTTATCGTTAGCCTCAATTCTTAAATCCTCGCGTGCCAAGAGAACCTCCCCATTCCTAATTATCAATGGTATTGCCACACCACACTTCCCAGCCACCTCATCAATACCCTGCCCTATGTAAGGCGATTCCGAACTTATGACCACGTAATAAGCCTGAACATTCTCGTCAGAAAATAATAATTGCTTAAACTGGGGCCTTACATAATGAGCGATTTTAGAAAGTACGGCGTCAACTATTGGAATTGCAATTACACCCAACTCAATAAACCTATCCAGGTATTTCTCCTTATTATAATTAAGAACTACTATTGTTGGAACGCCATGGGATTTAGCGAGCTCGGCAACCCTGAGATTCGTCTCATCATCATAAAGCGAGACTACGAGTTCGGCTTCGTCGATCCCAGCCTTCGTTAATAATTCCTCACTTATCGGGTCGCCAACATACACGTACACGGGCATGCCCTTACAAATCCTTGCCTCCTCCCTACTTCTCGATATTGTTGAAACCTCGTAACCATTACTAACAAGTAGCTTAGCTATAGAAACGCCAATCTCGTTTACACCCACTATTATGGCCTTACGCACATTGTGGTAGCAGGTTCACGCATTTAAAAACCAATCCATGTGGCTAATGGTTCACCTAAGATCAACCTGCCTACCATAGCCAGACAAGAACTTCTCCAATTCCTCCTCCCTAGGTAGGTTCTCCTCATCGCCCCTAACCATGACCACCATGGCGGCAGCCGCAGAGGCCCTCCTCGCAGATTCTTCGGGACTTAATCCCTTAAGTATGGATGCCAGGAATACGCCAGCGTAGGCATCACCGGCTCCTATTGGGTCCTTAACGGGTACCCTGTACGCATTAACCCTAACCACCTTACCATCCCAATTCATAATCGAACCCTCCAAACCAAGCTTTAGAACAACCCTACCTATGCCAAAGCGCGAATTCAACTCCTTAAAGACAGCATCGGGCTTTGAGACGCCGAGGAGTAACCTTGCCTCATCATCATCTAGGAATAGAATGTCAACAAACCTAAGGGTACTCGATAAAACATTGATGGCATCATTAGGACTACGCCAAAGCTTCCTCCTATAGTTAACATCGAACGAAACAAGAACACCACCCCTCCTGGCAGTCTCCATACCCCTAATGGCAGTCTCCCTGGCACTATCGCTTATCGCCAATGTTATGCCTGAGGTATGGAACAAACGGGCATTAGTTACATAACCATCATCAATATCTTCAGGGCTCATTGCCGACGCCGCAGAGCCCTTTCTGTAATAAACAACATCACTAACACCAGGCAGTGGGTAGTTCCTCTGTACGAAGTATATGCCTGTCGATCTCTCTGGGTCGAATTTAATGTGACTAACATCGACGCCCTCACCCCTTAACCAATTATATATGAATAAGCCAAACTCGTCCATACCAAGCCTAGTAATCAACCCACAACTAACGCCAAGTCTCACAGCAGCGACACAGACATTAGCCTCACTGCCCGTCGCATGCTTCTCGAAGTAAACAACATGCCTTAGGGGTCCGTCGGTTACGGCATTGAACTGAACAAGTGGTTCACCGAGGGCAACAATATCCACCATACCAGACAAACACAATGGCAGGCAAACTTAAAGGGTTACTCCCACCTGTATAAAGCCAGGAACAAAAACCTTAAAAAGGCACGGTAATTATCTGGTATTGGGCCCGTAGTCTAGCCTGGTAGGATGCCCAGGGACGGTAGTCCCGCACAAGCCTGACGTTGCTCGGTTGACGGTGGTTGGTTTGAGCATTGGATCGCGGGAGATCCCGGGTTCAAGTCCCGGCGGGCCCACCAGGGCTTTTTAATATCCTACTTTATACTCGAACTTGGGTTGGATTAAGGTGTTAGGGTTGTGGGTAAGCATTTTAAAATTGGTCTCCTTATCACCTCTACGTGATAAAGATTGGGCAAATCTCGCCCTTTAGGGCGGTGTGTTTATTAACCCTGGCTTTGTTGTTTGTTTGTGTCCTCCCTCGGTGAATTAGGTAGAGGGTCGTGGGGGCCGGCGCCGACTCTAGCCGGGATACCGGGGGAGGGTGTTTATCCTGTTCGGCTAACGAATGTGAGGACCAATGTTGTTAGGTTGTTTCCTAATGGTGCTCAGGAGAGGAGGTTGAGGAGGTTGGCTGATGCGACAGCTAAGCTGTGGAATG
>Ga0209739_100151_pt1 | contig 31371 bp, 32 predicted proteins | sample JossMetagenome_2_FD_184729 | JGI IMG/M metagenome (GOLD analysis project Ga0209739, IMG submission 184729) | Hot spring sediment microbial communities from Joseph's Coat, Yellowstone National Park, USA - JC3_ASED (SPAdes) (version 3) | ecosystem: Environmental > Aquatic > Thermal springs > Hot...
TTAACTGTTGGAGCCACACAAGACCATCCTTCTCGATCTTCTCCCTAAAGGGCAAAAGTTTTCTACCCTCTTCTATGAAGTTCTCAAGCCTTCTATGAATTTCTCTGAGCTTGTGGATATCTTCTTTTTCCACTGCTTCAAAAAAGCTTCTGAGAAGATTACCAAGCTCCTCATCCCTTACCAAAAGGCTAAACTGCCTTAGCCTTTCAAAGGCCAAGCTGAAACTCTTGCCTGCTGGCGTGTCTTCTATGCTCTTTAGCTCTTTACTCAAAAGTATCAAGAGGGCATCCTTGTCTCCCTTTTCTAAAGCTTTCAAAATTTCCTTTTTTCCAGTGCTTTCAACGAACCTCACAAACTGCGTAAACTCCCAGTGATTTAAGTTCTCAAGATAGAGTGTCCTTAAGAGATTCTCTATCTCCTTTAGGTTCTCTGTTCTTTTTAGCACCACCCTAAACAGCTGGTCTATAGTTTTTATGTCCTTAACCTCTCCACTATGAATTTGTCCCGCTAAGTCAAAGATATCACTGAGCAGTTGTGCCTTTGTGTCTTCAAGGATGCTCTTCAAATCTAACTTTCCCGTAAAGAAGTCCAACAGTTTTCTTTCGTAAAAAAGCCCAGAGTTCTTTACCAATGCTTGGAGCTTTTGTAAGTCCAAGTTTATGGGTGGTTCTTCCTGAAAATCAACCAAAAACCTTAGAACCTGATCTATGCTTAACCTTCTTTGTAGGGAGACAATCTTCAGGGTAATTGGATTTTTACTTTCAAGCATCAGCTTTATCTGATCTCCCTCCCTTATTTCAAGGTCAGACAGATTCTCTGCAACGAGCTCTTGGTTGTTTAGCATCACCCTTATGGTTCTACCTTGGGTTTGGACCACACGCCCTTCCAAAAGGTTGCCCTCAGAAAAAGCGTCAAGGAGGGCTTGCGGAACGGTAGTCAGAAGCTTTAGGCTCATCTGCTTGCTAATGTTCTCCGCTTTTAGCCCTTGGGCGGTTTCCAAAGCGTGCTGTAAAAATACTCCTTCTATACGACGAATTTCCATACCTTAAAGATCGTCCCTTAAGGCAAGTGCTAAAGCCCCCCGTGCCATACAGAATTCACCACACTCAGAAAATCTAACCCTCAAACACTTAGAGGGCAAACTTTCCACCGCGTTTTTTAGCCTGATCTCTAAATCTCCCAAAAACTCCCTCATTTGGTCTACCAACCCCCCACCAAGAACCACCAAATCAGGGTTAAGAATATGAACCGCGTTCATCAAACCCAAGACAAGGTATTCTTTAAAGGTCTCTACGCTCTTTAGGGCTTCCTTCTCTCCATCCTTCGCCCTCTGGACGATCTGATAATCTTTCAGCTTCCTTCCAGAAAAAACTTCATACAACCTCTCTAAACCATAGGAGGAACAGTATGCCTCCAAACAGCCCCTTCTACCGCAATTGCAGAGAAAACCTCCCTTTTCCACTATATGGTGTCCCAGTTCCAAGGCACTACCACAAGTACCCAAAAATATCTTTCCTTCATGGACAAAGCCCGCCCCAAGACCGGTGCCAATTGCCACAAGGAGCAAACTTTTACTATCCCTATGGTCATAAAACCACTCCCCAAAGGCACCAGCGCTCACATCGTTCATAACAACCCCTTCTATTCCTTCCTCCGCCAAAATTTTCCCCACATCAACTCCATCCAGGGCAGGGATGTTAGGAGACCTATACACCACTCCCTCTAAGGAGGTAAATCCTGCTACCGCCACGCCCACTCTGGACGGTTTGCCATCCTTTATAACTTCCCTTAGCTTTTTTATAAACTCCCCTTTGTTTTGGGATATATCCCTAACATAGATTTTCTCCCTCCTGCCATCCTCCCAAAGGACCTTTATAAAGGTTCCCCCTACATCAACGCCCTTTTTCATATTCTGTTATACCTGTGATCTTGTTTCCTTCAAGGGCAAGCTCAATTACCAACTTTCTTTCTATACCCTTTACCTTTTTTCCGTAATACAGAATTGCTTTTCCTTTTACAAGTTCTTTTTTTCTTAGCTCAAAGCCCTCTTGGTTTATCCTTTGGCATAGGGCTATAAGTCTTTCGAAATTTTCTCCATCTTCCACTGTTAGCCCCTTGGGACCGTCCAAGGTGCATTTGCCCTCTTCGAAGTATTCCACCACAGAATTCACCAACTCATCTTTCGTGGGCTGGTCTGACTTGTATATGATGATTGCTATGATTAGAGGGTAGAGAAGAACAAACAAAACAATAGAGCCCAAAAGCACATCTTCAATCTTGATTCCTTTAAGTTTCCTCAAAGCCATCCCTTCCTCTTTACCCAAAAGATGAGAACTGCGGTGGTTACAATCATCAGGACCAGGGAATATACGTAACCATACTTCCAGTGAAGCTCTGGTATGTTGTCAAAGTTCATACCAAAGATGCTTGATATAAGGGTTGCGGGCAGGAAGATGGTTGCCAAAACTGTAAAGACCTTTACCGCTTCGTTCTGCCTTATATTTATAAGACCTATCAGTGTGTTCTGTATGCTGTCTATTTTGTCCATGTAAAAGGATGTGTAATCCAAGAGTGTATGGAGGTCTTCAAGGATCACCTTTACCTCTCTTTTGGTTTGGGCGTTGATCTTTGGGCTCTTTACAAAGTGGGAGAGAATTCTGAGCTTTTCGTTTATCGTCTCCCTTAGGGTTATGTTCAACTCATCATAGTAGGATACATCTTTTAAGATCTCCTCCGTTTGCTCTTCAAAGACCTCCTTCCGGAGGTTTCTTATACGCCTTCCGAGGATCTCAAGTCTATCTCCTATTCTATCTACCTCTATGTGTATAATCTGTGAAAACATTTCCTCTGGAAATTGGAAAACAAGCCTCTGAACTTCAACCCTTCTTTGAAAGATCAGAAGGGTCGGTATATCTCTGTACCGGATGGTCACCATAAACCTACCCTTGAGGAAGAAAAAGACAGGCTCTACCAGGATATCTTCCTTTTGTTGAATGACAAAAGAGAAACTCATAAAGATCTTTTCCCCTTCCTCTCTGTATTTACTGCTTATCTCTATGTCTCCAAAGACCTCCCTCGGTGGCATTTCAAAGCCAACTGCGCTCTTAAGCCAGAAGATCTCCTCCTCTGTTGGTTTTTCCACGTCAATCCATAAAATTCTGTCTTTTGGGATCGTTCCAAACTCATCCACCGAGTGTTCTGTAAATCCAAAGGCCGAACTGGCGTATATTTTTATCATCTCAGAATATTTTAACAATCTTAGACTATAATTTAAAAGTTATGGAGAATGAAAAGTTACCCATAATTGAGTTTGAGTCCCAAGTAATAGAAATTAAAACAGAAACCCCCACTACAAAGACCTTGGTGTTTGATATGTCGGACATAGATTTTAACTTTTACCCTGGGCAGTATGTGATGCTACAGGTACCCTACCCACCGACCGGTGAAACTCTAAAAAGGGCTTACTCCATAGCCAGCCCTCCCACGCAAAAAGACAGACTTGAGCTTACTATAAAGCGCACACCCCAAGGTAGGGCATCGGTAGTGCTAACACAGGATGTGAAGATAGGAGACAAGTTCAAGATAAAGGGACCCTACGGAAAATTTATATGGCTTCCCCAAATGTCTAAGAACATAGTTCTAATAGGTGCGGGCAGTGGTATTGTGCCCCTAATGTGCATACTAAGGTTCATAAAAAGCGCCCAACTTTGGGATGTTTCTGCAGTACTCCTCTACTCAAACACCCACTATGAAGAGATCATATACCGAGAGGAGCTTGATAAACTCTCTGAGCTTCCAAACATAAAGGTGGTGCATACCTTAACAAGGGAAAGACCAGAACATTGGAAGGGCTATATAGGAAGGATAAACAAAGATATGATCTTAAAGGAAGTTCCCAGTCTACGAGACAATCTTTACTACCTCTGCGGACCACCTGCCTTTGTGGATGATATGGCTTCCATCTTGGAAGAGCTTGGTGTGGGAAAGGACAGAATAAAAAAAGAGAAGTATGATTAACGAAATTTTAATGAAATTTTCATTTGTGGTTTGCTATAATAATCTATTGATAATCACGAAAGGAGGTGATGCCATGAAGAAGAGCCTTTTAGCCCTTTCTTTACTTGGGGGAGTTGTGTTCGCTCAAGACAAACCTCTAGACCCATGTGGAAGCCCCAAGGAGGTATTTTCAAAGTATCTCTTGGACCAATGCTACAAGGGATACTTTGACGCCATAATGGAGGCTAAGAAGAACGCCGACGAAGCCATCAAGTTGGCAAGGGAAGCCAACAACAAAGCAGGCGACCTGGAAAAGAGGGTTTCCTCCCTTGAAAAGACTGTAGATGACCACGAAAGAAGAATAAGGGCTCTGGAAGGTAGAAAGCCAGAAGCACCAGCACCTCAACAAAAAACCGAAGGTGTGGGTCCTTATAAGTGGCAGTTGGAGGAATTGGGTACTGTGCACTTTGACTTTAACAAGTTTGACATAAAGAAGTCCGAGGCAAAGAAATTGGATGAGATGGTGGGCAAAATAAGGGAATCTGGTAAAGAGGTCTTGGTAGTTGGCTTTGCAGACAAAAGAGGAACAGCTAGCTATAACTTTAACCTTTCTATGTGGAGAGCCCAAATGACCGCCAGCTACCTTGCTAAGAAGGGTGTTGATATAGGAAAGATAAGGGTAGCTGCCTACGGTAAGGAAGTAGCAGACTTGCTTGGTAAAAACTTTAGAGCTCAAAGGGCTGTGAAAATATTCCTCATTTATTAATCACCTGCGGGGGTCATTCTCCCCCGCTCTTTCTACTCTCTTGATAATCTCAACTTCTCTTTATAATTTAAAAATCTATGCTAGAAAGAATCAGAAACTTTTCCATAATAGCCCATGTAGACCATGGTAAATCCACTCTTGCAGACCGTTTGCTGGAATACACTGGCGCAGTTTCCCGAAGAGAACTAAAAGAACAGATGCTTGACACCCTAGAGATAGAAAGGGAGAGGGGAATAACCATAAAGTTGCAAGCGGTAAGAATGGAATACAGGGGCTACCTTTTGCACCTCATAGATACCCCTGGACATGTGGATTTCTCTTACGAGGTTTCAAGAGCCCTTGCCGCTTGCGAGGGAGCAATCCTTTTAGTAGATGCTACCCAAGGCATAGAAGCCCAAACAGTAGCCAACTTTTGGAAGGCGGTGGAACAGGATTTGGTGATCATCCCCGTCATAAACAAAATAGACCTGCCCGCAGCGGACCCTGAAAGGGTTAGAAAACAGATTGAAGAAATTTTAGGGCTCGACGGTGATGATGTGATCCTGGCCTCTGCCAAAGAGGGTATAGGAATAGAAGAAATACTTAACGCCATAATAGAGAGAATTCCTCCTCCAAAGGGAGACCCAAAGGCCCCATTAAAGGCACTCATTTTTGACTCCTACTACGATCCCTACAGGGGTGCGGTGGCTTTTGTTAGGGTCTTTGATGGAGAGGTAAAACCCGGAACGAAGATTAAACTCTTTTCCACGGGTAAAGAGTTTGAGGTAACGGAGGTGGGAGCCCAAACACCCAAGATGACCAAGTTTGAAAAGCTCTCTGCAGGAGAAGTTGGATACATCGCAGCGTCCATAAAGGATGTTAGGGATATAAGGGTTGGCGACACCATAACCGACGCAAAAAGACCTGCAGACAGTCCAGTTCCCGGCTTTAGACCAGCCAAACCCATGGTCTTTGCTGGGCTATACCCCTCTGAGGGCTACACCTTTGAGGAGCTCAGGGATGCTTTGGAGAAGTATGCCATAAACGACGCAGCCATTTATTACGAGCCAGAGACATCACCAGCCCTTGGAATGGGCTTTCGTGTGGGCTTTTTGGGGCTTCTGCACATGGAGATCGTCCAAGAGAGGCTCGAGAGGGAATACGGTGTAGGGCTGATTACCACCGCACCCAGTGTGGTGTATAGGGTGCGCTTTAAAAATGGCACTGTGAAGGAAATCAAGAACCCTTCCGAGCTACCCGAGAATTGGGGCTTAATAGAAGCCATAGAGGAGCCTTTCGTAAACGTAACCATAATCACGCCCAAGGAATACGTGGGCTCTATTATGAACTTATGCCAAGAGAAGAGGGGCACCCAAAAGAGCTTTAAGTACTTAGACCTAAACACCGCCATGTTAGAGTATGAGATGCCCCTTAGCGAAATCCTTCTGGATTTTCACGATAAGATAAAGAGCCTATCAAGAGGATATGCCTCCTACGATTACGAGTTCATAGGCTATAGGGAAGAGGACCTGGTGAGGTTGAACGTCTTCATAAACAACGAGCCAGTGGATGCGTTATCCTTCATAGTTCATAGGGACAAGGCTTACAGGAGGGCAAGGCAGTTGGTGGAAAAGCTCAAGGACACCATACCAAGACAGCTCTTTGAGGTTAAGGTGCAGGCGGGCATTGGTAGTAAAATAATAGCATCCGAAAGGATTCCGCCCCTCAGGGCAAACGTAACTGCCAAGTGCTACGGCGGTGACGTTACAAGAAAGAAAAAGCTCTTAGAAAAGCAAAAGGAAGGTAAAAAAAGGCTCAAGCAGTTTGGCAAGGTGGAACTGCCCCAGGAGGCATTTTTGAGCGTTTTGAAGGTGGATTGAGATGATAAGACTTTTGTACTTTGCCATACTAAGGGAAAAGCTTGGAAAGCAGGAGGAGATGCTGGAATTCTCCGGCAGTGTGGGAGAGCTAAGAAGACTGCTCGTAGAAAGGGAACCCCATCTGGCGGATGTTCTTAAGGTTTGCCTTTTTGCAGTCAATCAAGAGTATGTGGGGGAGGACTTTATCTTAAAGGGTGGAGAAACGGTTGCGGTGATACCTCCCGTTAGCGGTGGATAAAAGGGCGTTGCTGATTAGATTTTCCTCCCTTGGAGATGTGGTGCTGACCTCTTGCCTTTTTGAGCCTCTCATAAAAAGGGGCTACAAGCCCTACCTTCTTACCCATCCACCCTACGGCGGGCTATTTTTGGAAGACCCAAGGGTTGAGGTTATCCAGATAGGAAAAGATGAACTCTTTAGCCGGCTAGACCTACTTAGAGGCTTTGACCTATACTTGGATTTGCACAAAAATTTAAAGACCCTCATCCTAAGACTGCTCCTTAGAGGAAATTGGAAAAGCTACAAAAAGGAGAGCCTAAGAAGACGGCTTGCTCTAAGGTTTCCTATCTTTAGAAAGCCCTACAGCGTGGTGTCTGCGTATCTAAAAGCCATCGGGGAAAAAGGCTACAGACCTTCCCTTCTTATATCTGAAGAGAGGTTGGAACTGCTCAAAAAAAACTACGGCGAGGGCTTTGTGGCACTTGGGCCGGGAGCAAGGTATGAGAAAAAGAGATATCCTTTTTTTAGAGAGTTAGCCCTCGGGCTTGAGAGGGAGGGCTTTAGGGTGGTTTTGGTGGGTAGCTCAGGAGAGTGCGAGGGCTTTGAAGAAACCAACGCCCAGAACCTCTGCGGTAAGCTTTCCCTCTTGGACATTGCGGGCATCATCAAGTTGGCAAAGGTTTTTGTAGGAAACGATTCTGGGCTTTTACACGTCGCAAGGGCTGTGGGCACAAAGGCGGTGCAGATTTACGGAGCAACCCATCCCACCCTTGGTTTTTCCCTTCTACCGGAGGAGGGAAAAGTTATCATAAAGAACCTTCCATGCCAGCCTTGCACATTGCACGGAAAGGGAGAGTGTAGGTACCGCACTTACGAGTGCCTGCAGATCTCACCCGAGGAAGTGCTGAAGGAAGTCAGAGCGTTAGCCTCTCAAGGAGATTAACCGCACCGTTTAGCTTCTGATAGGCAGAGGATATTACGTAGTATAGCTGTTCGCCCTCTGCGATGGTCAGGTCGTAAAGGGTTATGCTCATATCCTTGAGAAGATAGTAAAGGGTTGAATACAGGTTCTCGTCCAGCTTTTTTGAGGGGTCCGGTATGCCTTTGTAAACTTCAAAAATATGGTCGCACAGCCTTTTTATACTGTTGGCAATGTTGGTTATTTCCAAGTCATGGCTGTAAAGGGCTAACACCTCTTTATGGCGCTCTTCTATCTCCTTGGAGAGTGTTCTAAATAGCATATCCTCCAAAAACAAAAGGCTGTTTGTCATAATTGAGAAAAATAATCAAATTTTACATTTTTTCAAGGGAAAGGTCTATTTCATCCAGAAGGGCTTGCAGACTATGGACTTGCTTAACTCCCTCTATTGGGTGGGTTTTGTAGCCTATGACCTTTTTTCCGAGAATTAGGGCGTAGGCGATCTCGGAGAGAGTTCCCCAGTGTCCTCCTATGGCAACCACAAACTCTCCACTGGCTACTACTATAGGATTTCTGTTCCAACCCATGCCCGTGTTGATTTTTATATCCACATAAGGGTTTGCGTCTTCGCCCGTGTAGGTGGTTAAGATGCCCACCGTTATGCCTCCCTCCTCCTTGGCACCCTTGCAAACCGCCTCCATAACTCCGCTCCTTCCACCACAGACTACGACCACACCTTTTTTAGCCAAGTGCCTTCCAACTTGATAGGCTATCTCATACTCCTCTTCGTTGGCTTGGGAGGAACCTATTACCGCCACACACCTAAGCATTCTTTATGTATTTTATTCTTATACCTAACTCCTCCACCACTTGTTTGAACTCCCTGAACTTAAAGATTCTCCTATCACAGAGAACTATGGTCCCTCCGTCCTCTTTGCTCCTCATTAGCCTTCCTATGCCCTGTCTGAACTTTATTAGGGCTTTCCTCTTTTGGTATTCAAAGGGATCCTCTCCTATCTCTCGCAGATATCTGATCCTGTGGTAAGTTAGAGGGTCCTCTGGGCTGTCAAAGGGCAGTTTTGCCATCAAAAGCCCCTTTCTTCCTTTAACATCCACACCAAACCACAGGCTATCAAGCCCAACCAGTGCCTTTATATCTCCCCTTCTTAGGGCTTCCACCAAAAAGGAGAGCCTGTCTTCTCCCTGAATAGCTAAGCCTTCTTCCCCTTTAAAGAGTTCGATCTGCTCTTTGTTGGTAAGTAGCACCAAAACTTTGTCGTAAAGAGTTCTGAGCCTTTTGTAGGCAAACCTTAAGCACTCTTCCCATTCCCTTTTCTCCTTTGGACTTACTCCATAGACCACAAACTCTACCCTTTCGTAGGGAAAGCTGTGGGGAAGTTCATAGTAGTTGCCCACTATGCCCATAGTGTAGTAGAGGTCCTCTGGGTCTGCGGTGGCGGAGGTTATAACCACTCCTTTATAACCATTCAGGTCAAAGTATCCGGCGGGAAATACAGGGAACCTCTCCAATCGGTAGTTGAAAGTCCTTAGCTTACTGCTCCACTTTCTACTTACCGCAAAGCCAAGTTCTGCGGGACGCTCTTTCATGCTCTTGTAAAAGTCCTTTACCCTTTGGAGACGCCTTTCCAAAAGCTCGTAGCTTTTTAACTTCTTTATGAGCTTTTCTTCCTCTTCTGAAGGTTCTTCAAAGCCCACTTTAAGCTGAAAGTATTCCTCCCAGTCCAAAAGCCTTGAACGCCTCAGATACTCCGCAAACTTTTCGCTTACCCACATGGAGGACGTTAAAAAGTGGTGGACCTCTGAGATTAGCTTTTCCTTTATTCTCTTGTGATAAAGGTTTAAGGGCTTTAGGATGCTATCCTCAAAGTCCTTCACATAGGGTCCCAAGTCCTGCAGGGGCACCTGTTCTTGTTCTGATTTAAAAAGACCGGAGAAGTTCCTTTCAAAGAACCCCTCCACATCCACGTTGTCCGCATCGGGCAAAAATTGCAGTACCCTTTCCATGATCTCTACTCTTAAGGTGTAGGTGGATATGCCGTCAGTTAAAGAGGAGGTTATGTATTTGTCCAACTCGTGGGCTTCGTCTATTACCAAGAGGCGTTCCTGTGGGTCCTCAAAGTCCTTTAAAGCCAACAGGGCGTGGTTGATGATAAGAATCCTTGCCTCCTTTTCCCTTCTTTTGAGCTTTGCCCAATAGTAGCATTCATCCCTATGTTTGCATATGCTTCTGTAATGGGGCGTGCAGTAGTCATCATCCACGCACACCTTAGACCAAAACTCAGGGTCTACCCGGGCAAACTCCACATCTCCGTCCCATTGGCTGTCTAATAGGTCTTCAAGTTCTGCGGGCACTTGGTCGGAGGGCATAGCCTTTAGCCGATCCAGACAAAGATAGTTGGACTTACCCTTGAGCACCAAATAATCCACATCCTCTCCCGTGAGGTAAAAGTAGTAGCTCCTGAGGGTTTCAATGTCCCTTCTCAGTTGCTCTTGCAGGAGCTTTGTGCCAGTGGATATGATGGCTTTTTCGCCCCTTTCTATTATGGGTATAAGGTAGCCGTAGGTTTTGCCGGTGCCCGTGGGAGCCTGGACTATGCTTATGGAACCCTCCTCTATGGTTTTATGCACTATGCTGAAAAACTCCTCTTGCGCCTTTCTTGGCTCTAAGCCCTTTTTGAGTAAAAACTGGTAGAGCTGGGAAGACATCAGCCCGGAGGCCAAGCCATCTTCCTGCCCCCTATGAGGTGCAGGTGCAAATGAAAGACGCTCTGACCCGCATCCTCACCCACGTTAAACACCAGCCTGTAGCCTCCCTTTAGGTCCTCCCCTTTTGCCAAACCAAGCTCCTCTCCTAGCTTTCTTGCCACGTAGAACATGTGTCCCACTATGGGCTCGTCCTCGGGCTCCAAGCTCTGAACACCAAAGATGTGCCTTTTGGGAACTATCAGTATGTGGACGGGTGCAACGGGACTAATGTCATGAAAGGCATAGACCAATTCATCCTCATAAACACCCTTTGAGGGGACTTCTTTGCTTATGATCTTGCAAAAGATGCACTCCTTCATCTCTTACCTCCGATGTTGAATCTGTATTTGGGTACCTACTCCAATCGAAACCCATGCACAGGAGCTAAGGCTAATCAAGAAGACGCCTAAGGAAAAGGTCCGTTTTAACCACCGGAAGGCCCATGACCGTGTAGAAGTCTCCTCGGATCTTTTCCACAAACTTGGCACCGTACCCCTGCACCGCATAGGCTCCAGCTTTATCCATGGGTTCTCCTGTTTTAATGTATTCATCTATCTCTCCTTCGTCAATGTTTCTAAATTTAACCCAGGCGGTGTCGTGGAAAAGCACCCTTCCCTTGGGAGATATTATGGCTACCGCAGTGATCACTTTGTGCCACTTGCCCGAAAGGTTCAAAAGCATAGCCTTTGCGTGCTCTTCATTCCTTGGCTTTCCCAAGAGTTTATTGCCCAACACTACTACCGTGTCTGCCCCTAAGACGGTGGCAAACTTGTACTCCTTCCAAACCTTAAGGGCCTTATCGTAGGCGTTCCTTCTGGCAACTATCAGCGGTTCTCCCTCGTTACGTTCCTGTGCCAAAGAGGGCACCACAAAGAAGTGGTAGCCAAGCATCTTGAGAATTTCCACCCTCCTTTTAGACTGGGAGGCAAGAATAAAAAACCTCACAGGAATATTTTACAACCTTTTAAACCAAAGGTAGGCTCCAAAAAGCCAAAGGAGAGAAAAGAGAAAGCCAAAGACGGCCATGTAAATGAGTCCATGCTTTAAAACAAAACCGCCCCATAGCCCGCCCAAAAAGGCACCCACAAACTGGGTGGTGTTAAAAAAGCCAAGGGAAAGCCCCCGTATATCCCTGTGGGTAAGCCGTGTCAGTAAAGAGGGGATCAAAGGCTCCAAAAGATGAAAGCCCACCAAAAAGAAGAAGACTAAAAGGACCAAGGTAAAAAAGGAGTTTTTAAGAAAAGCCAGCAGAAATCCCAAGGCTATGAGCAGAATGCCCAGTAAGAACACCTCTCGGAACTTTTTCTTCTTTTCCGCATAAACTATGGAGGGCACCATAAAGGCTAAAGAGAGCAAAAGGGCTGGTAGGTAAACCTTCCAGTGCTCAACCTTTGGAAATTGGTATTCATAAACTAACTGATAGGGCACCACCGTAAAAACCACCACCAAAAAGGCATGCAGTAGAGCTATAGAAAGGTTCAAAAAGGCTTGGTTTTTGTCTTTTAAAACAAGGGAAAAGTTCCTAAGGGTGGGCTCTATTTCCCTGTGATGGGTTTTGGGTTCGGGGATAAAAAGGGCAACGTACAGGGTAGCCAAAAGACTAAGGAGGGCTGTGAGGTAAAAGATAAAGGGCACTCCCAGGGTGCTCGCCAAGATGGGGGCAAACACAATGCTGAGGGTAAAAACTAAGCTTATGGACGCACCTATGAAGGCAAAGGCTCGGGTTCGCACCTCCTCCCTTGTTAGGTCCGCAGAGAGGGCAGTCATGGCTGAGGATACCGCACCAAAGCCCTGAATGAACCTTGCCAACACCATAAACCAAATATTCTTTGCCATTCCACCCATCAAACTGCCCAGTATGTAGGTTGCCATCCCAAAGATTATTACGGGCTTTCTTCCCAACTTATCCGATAGATAACCAAAGGGAATTTGCAAAAAGGCTTGAGAAAAGCCATACACACCTATGGCGAGCCCTATCAGAAGGGGAGTGGCACCCTCAAGGGTTTTCAGGTAGGGTGAAAGAACGGGCAGTAGCAAGAAGAGCCCTAACATACGAACGGCTACCGCAAAGGATATGCCAAAGACGACTCTCTTCTCTTCTTTTGTTAGCCCTTTAAGCATCTCTTATAATTTTAGCAAATACCTCGTAAAGCGCCAACATAGTAGATAGTTTTGCTAAGACTTAAAAGAGTCTGTTTATGACTTTGGTGATGAGATTTTCTATGATCCCACCCAGCACGAAAGACTCAACCAGTATGGTTCTGTCTTTCTCTGTCAAAAATTGGTCCCTCTCCCTCTTTCTTCTCCTTTCGCCTTTGCGCAGAGAGCGTTCATAGAAACTTTTCCTATCTTCCAACTCTTTTATAAGCCTTTCCACTTTTGCCCTTGTCATAGTTTTAATATTAAACCTTTTCTGTTAAGAAATGGTTAAGCAAAACCTTTTCCCAAAATTCTTAAGGTATTTTTGTCTCCAGCCTAACTTTAAGACTTTAAGGATTTCTTATAATTTTAACAGATGGCACGTCAAATTCCCGAGGGTGAAAGATTTTTTAACTTTGAAGATGCCCAAAACCTGAAAAAATCCTTTCTCTTGGCATGCAAGCTCTTTGAGGACTATCAGTTTGTCCAACTTCCCACCTTGGAGGTCTATTCGCTAGAAAGTTGGGGACTTTCTCCCTTTTTGATTGGCACACAAACAGATCGCAGTATACTTGCCCTCAGGTCCGATTGGACGCTGAGCCTTATGAGATTTTTAAACAGCCTGCGGGAGGTTCAACTGCCTTTGCGGGTCTTCTACTGGGGTCCGGTTTTTTCTCCGAAGGAGATGGAAAGGTTTCAGATGGGCATAGAGCTCATAGGAGTGCCCTTTCCGGAAGGGGAGTATGAAGTAATAAAAAGGCTGGTGGAGTATTTAAAAGCTATGGGTCTGGAAGAACTCTCGGTGATCTTGGGGCACACCCAGATAGTTAAAGGACTATGCAAAGACGAAGATGCCAAAGAAAGGCTAAGGAAGAAGAACTTCTACGGACTAAAAGAAGAAGACCCATTATACCACCTTCTAAGGGCCTACGGCGGGGAGGAGGTCCTTGAGGAGTTTTCTGAGAGGTTTAAGGAGTATTCCTCCCAGTGTGAAGAGTTAAGGCATCTTGGAAGCCTTCTCAGAGAAGCGGGTGTAAAGGTGCTTTATGACCTCTCGGAAGTTAGGATTCAAGAGTATTACACGGGCATAGTTTTTGAAGTCTTTCATCCAGAGGTTGGCTATCCCATTGCGGGGGGTGGACGGTACGATGAGCTGTTTCTTAGCTCCAAAGCTGTGGGTGGTGCGGTCTATTTGGACCTTCTGCTGGAAGTTTTATAATCTTTCTGATGTTCTTGGACTTTGAAAAGGAACTGGTGGAGCTTCACCAAAAGATAAATCAGTTGAGAAGGCTCTATCAGTTGGGAGAGAAGGAAAAGGAAAAAGAGCTCAGAAGATTGCAGAGGGAGTTTAGGAAAAAGGCAAAGGAGATATACTCCAAGCTTGACCCTTGGGAGAGGGTGCAGTTGGCAAGGCATCCCCAAAGACCACACACCTTAGACTACGTAGGACTGATCTTTAAGGACTTTGTAGAACTTCACGGAGACAGGAGGTTTGGAGACGATAAGGCTATAATTGCGGGCTTTGGTTATTTGGATGACTTGCCCGTTGCCATCATAGGCCACGAAAAGGGCAGAACTACCAAAGAAAAGATGGAGAGAAACTTTGGCATGCCCCACCCGGAAGGCTACCGAAAGGCAATAAGGGTAGCAAAGCTGGCAGAACACTACTGCCTGCCGGTAATCACCTTTGTGGATACGCCCGGAGCTTACCCGGGTATAGGGGCTGAGGAGAGGGGGCAGTCTGAGGCAATAGCAGAAAGTCTATACACCTTTGGATACCTGAAGGTGCCAGTGATCGCGGTGGTCATAGGAGAGGGTGGTTCCGGGGGTGCCTTGGCTCTGGGGGTAGCAAACGTTGTTCTGATGCTCCAAAACTCCATATACTCGGTTATATCTCCCGAGGGCTGTGCGGCGATCCTGTGGAAAGACCAGTCAAAGGTAAAGGATGCATCAAGGGCTCTAAAGCTGACAGCCAAAGACCTACTGGAGCTAAAAGTCATAGACGCCATAGTTCCTGAACCCCTTGGCTCCGCCCACTGGGATCCCGTCCGTACCGCAAGGATTTTAAAACGATGCATAAAAAAACACCTTAAACCTCTGCTGACTATGAGCTCCCAAGAGCTTGTAAATCAACGCATAAAGAAGTTTGAAAAGATGGGCTTTTTCTTGGAAAGATGAGAAATCTAATCATCCACGGACACTTTTACCAACCCTTTAGGGAAAATCCCTACTTGGGAGAGATCCCCTTGGAAGAGGGTGCCCATCCCTTTGAAGACTGGAACGAGAGAATATACAGGGAATGCTATTTACCCGTAGCCTATGCCCACTACAGAGAAGATGGCACAACCAAAGACATCATCAACGGCTACAAACATCTCAGCTTTAACATGGGATGGACCTTAACCCATTGGTTGGAAAAAAAGCATCCCGAGCTTTTGGAAAAGGTAAAGGAGGGAAGAGGACACGCCCTGGCAACCACCTTTAACCACACCATCCTTCCCTTGGACCCTTTGGAGGACAGAGAGGTTCAGATAGTTTGGGGTATAAGGGCTTACGAAAGATTCTTCGGCAGAAAGCCTTTGGGATTCTGGCTTCCTGAGTTGGCAGTGGATGAGGAAACTTTAAAGCTTTTGAAAAAACACGGTATAGAGTTTATCATCCTTGCACCCCATCAGGTCAAGGGCAACGCCAAATACCTTTGGGTGGAAAACTTGGCAGTTTTTGTCTATGATGGAGAGCTTTCCCATGGCGTGTCCTTTGGAGAGCTTTTGGTGTCCGCAGAAAAACTGCATCAACTTATGAAAAACAAAGAACCACCCGTGGTTATTGCCACCGACGGAGAGACCTTTGGGCACCACAAAAAGTTTGGCGAGCTTGCCCTTGCCTACCTTTTCAAAAAATATCCCGACGACTTTACCACCTTGGAAGATTACTACAGAGCCCAAAAGCCAAACCAAAGAGGAGAACTTGTGCCCTATACCTCTTGGAGTTGTGTGCATGGCGTTGAAAGGTGGAGGTCCAACTGTGGCTGTTCGGCGGGAGGGCTTCCGGGCTGGCATCAAAAGTGGAGGGCACCCCTTAGGGAAGGCTTGGAGAACCTGCGGACCATGGTAAAGGAAAAGGCCTATTCAACCCTTGAGAAATACCTAAGGGAACCAAGCATTGCCCTCTTGGATTATGTAGATGTGATATTGGAGGGCTACTCGCAGTCCGCAAAGGGGGACTTTCTAAGAAAGCACGCCAAAAGGCGTCTGTCCGCAAAGGAGATCGTTGAAGTTTTTAAATCCCTTTCTGCCATCAAATACATGCACCTTGCCTTTTCCTCTGACGGTTGGTTTTTTGCGGACATATCTGGCATAGAAACGGTTAAAAATCTCCTGTTTGCTAAGAGGGCAATAGATCTGTTGGAACTTGAAGATGGTGAAAAGGTGCTAATGGAATACCTACAGCAGGCACCAAGCAATGTTATAGCTTACGGGAATGGGCTCGGCGTTTGGCAAAAACTGGTCAAACCTCAGGTTTATGAGCCCAAAACCATAGCTAAAACCGCTGTGTTTTTACACCTTTCGGAGGAAAAAAACCTTGGGCGGTGGGAATACGAAGTTCAAGAGAAAGAAGAGGGCTTTTCTGTGAAGCTAAAGGACTCAGAGACGGAGGAAACTTTCTCCTTTAAAATTGAATGGGAGGAGTTGAACCTTGAGGAGGTGCCGGATAGGTTCTTAGGAAGAATACTGAAAAGCTGGATGGAATCCTTTGAAGAGGGATACCTCAGCTTTTTATCCGATTACATGCATCTTTTGGAGGAGATAGCTTACTATTCCAAATCCAAAAACTTTGAGTTTTTGGAGGATGTGAAAGACCATACGGAGTTCCTCCTGAGGTTAAAGTTAAAGGAACTCTTGGCAAAGGACAAAGATGTAAAGGCTATTAGGGAGCTTTTTAACAGGGCACAAAAGCTTGGCTTAGACCTAAAAGCACATCGTTTGGCTAAACATCTTGTAGAGCTCTGCCTTAGCAAGCTGGAAGAAGGAGAGGAAGGAGAACTTTTAGAGATTGTGGAGTTGATAAAAGACTACAACACTAAAGTGGGAAGGTTTGAGTTGATGATAGACCTGTGGGAGGTGCAAAACAAAGTTTGGGAAAGAAGACATTCAATAAAGAACAAAAAAATCTTTGAACTGCTCAATCTTCAACCATACGCCACAGAATAACGATCTCTCCCTTTATTTCTCCTCTTTTACTCAGCTCCTCCAAAACTTCCACCACTCTGCCCCTTATGTACTCCTCGTGCAATTTGGTTAGCTCCCTCGCTATGCATACGGTGGTGTTATCTCCGTACACTTCTTTTATGGCTTCCAAGGACTTTAGCACTCTGTTGGGAGATTCAAAGGCTATTATAGTGCTGTCTTTGTACGCCTTTAGCTCCTCCAAGAAGTTATTCAAACCCTTCTTTGGCAAAAAGCCCACAAAGGTAAAGCGGTCTGTGGGTAATCCGGAGCCCACTAAGGCGGTTATAACCGCGCTGGGACCCGGGATCACTTCCACCGGTATACCCTTTTCGATGCACGCCCTTATGAGCTTGTATCCTGGGTCCGAGATAGAAGGCATGCCCGCATCCGTCACTAAGGCAACATCTTCCTTCTCAAGGAGTTTGATGATCTTTGGCACCTGTACGCTTTCCTTTGGTTCATAATAAGAGAGGAGCTTTTTACCCTCTATCTTGTAGTGATTGAGAAGAATAGAGGTTCTGCGAGTATCCTCGCAGGCTATAAAATTGACAGATTGAAGGACCTCTATAGCCCTAAAGGTTATATCCTTGAGATTTCCTATAGGTGTTCCTACCACATAAAGCTTTCCCATTTTACTTCACCAGAAGTAGAGGTATGTTAGTATGGTGCATAACAAAGGTTGTTACACTTCCCAAGAAGAGCTCTTTTATCCTCCCCTTGGAGAAAGCTCCTAATAACATCAGGTCCATATCCTTAGAATATTCTACCAGTTTTTCCTCCGGAATGCCGGAGAGCCTAACATAACGCACACCCTCTCCCACCTCTGCGGAGAGATCACCTTCTCCCACATGGACCGCATACACTTCTCCATCAAAGAGCTTTCCTATTAGCTTACCCATGTGTAGGGCTCTTTTGGAGGGCTCACTACCATCGTATGCTACGCAGATTTTCTTTATGTCTTTTTTCTGTTCCACCGCCACAAAGACGGGACACGGAGACCTTCGGGCTACGATCTCGGTGGTTGAACCTAAAAGAAAACCAGACACCGGCTTGTGGGATTTTTTCCCTAGCATAATAAGGTCCTCTGGGTCCGCTTGGGCTAAGATCACATGGTAGGGTTTACCGGTGCTCTGATAGGAGGAAACCTTTACACCTTTGCTCCTACCCAAAGCTAAAAACTCGTCCAAAAGTACGCTTGCCTGCTCTTCAAAGAACCTTTTGAGCTTTTCCGATATGCCCGCATAATAGTTAAAGCCCAAAACCCCCGCTATATCTTCCAAAAAGCCCTCCTCCAAGATCCTTTCATCTATCACATAAATGCCTACCACCGGCACATCCAACCTTTTTCCGAACTCAAAGGCGTAATGGACCGCACTCCAACTGGTGGGAGAACCATCCAATCCCACTAATATTCGGTTAAACATCTAGGTTTTTGACCTCCCTCGCGTAGGCAATTATGAACTCCCTCCTCGGCTCCACTTCCTCTCCCATGAGTATGTTAAAGATCCTGTCCGCCTCTATCGCATCCTCTATAGAAACCTTCAAAAGCCTCCGGGTGGCAGGGTTCATGGTGGTCTCCCAAAGCTGTTCCGGGTTCATCTCACCCAAACCCTTGTATCTCTGAATTTCAAAGCTACCCTTTACAAGCTCCATAACTCCATCAAAGAGAGAGTGAAGATTGTCTATGATCTTGCTTCTCTTATCAAAGGTCACCTCCACGGGTGCCTTTATTGGGATGCCTTCCAACAGATGTTTGTATGTAAGAGAAGAGAGTAGGTCCGCATCCACTATGACTCTTCTACCTATGGCTTTATCAACGAACACCAGTTCGTAGGCAGATTCAGCCTCGTTAAACCTTGTGGATACTTCATAATTCTTGAGGTGTTCTTTCAAAATCCGTATCTTTTTCTCCAGCAGGCTCGGATCTCTCAGGTCTTCTTCTCTGAGTTTAACCTTTAGCAAGCCTTCCAAAATCTCCTCTCCTTTTCTCTTTACTAAGAGTCTGTACCCCTCCTCCGTTTCCTTCAGGGTTTTCAAAAGCTCCAAGAGCTTTTCTCCCCTATACTCCTTTCCTTCCGCATCCCTCAGAAGGACATCCTTCTTTATATGTTCCATCAAAAAGTTTTCCAACTCCCTGTCATCCTTAAGATAGGCGGTCATTTTCCCCTTTTTGACCCTGTAAAGGGGAGGCTGGGCTATGTAAAGATGACCCGCTTCTATTACTTTTGGCAAATATCTGTAAAAGAACGTCAAAAGCAGGGTTCTAATGTGAGAACCATCCACGTCTGCGTCCGTCATGAGTATTATCTTGTGATACCTGAGTTTGGAAAGGTCCATATCTTCTCCTATGCCTGTACCCAGGGAGCTAACTATCGCCTTTATCTCTTCATTGGAGAGAATTTTGTCAAGCCTTGCCTTTTCCACGTTGAGGATTTTACCCCTTAAAGGAAGTATCGCCTGAAACCTCCTGTCCCTTCCCTGTTTTGCAGAACCTCCCGCAGATTCTCCCTCCACTATAAAGAGCTCGCATTTTTTCGGGTCTTTCTCAGAGCAGTCCGCCAACTTACCGGGCAGTGTGGTATCCTCCAGAGGAGATTTTCTCCTGACCAGTTCCTTTGCCTTCTTTGCCGCCTCCCTCGCCAGCGCCGCCTCAATGGCCTTTTCCACTATGAGCCGGAGGATATCCCTGTTGTCTTCAAAGAAATCAGAAAGCTGTTCATAAACTATAGATTCTGTTATGTTCTTTACGTTTTGATTTCCCAGCTTTGTTTTAGTTTGTCCCTCAAACTGAGGTTCTGGCACCTTGCAAGAGATAACCGCCACCAAACCTTCCCTCAGGTCATCCCCCGTAATGGTTTCTTTCAACTCCTTTTGAATTTTTAGGCTGGGCAGAGCCCTCATAACTGCCTTGGTAAGCCCAGACCTAAAACCCGTTACGTGGGTGCCTCCATCCACAGTCTTTATGTTGTTTACAAAGCTCTCTGTGATCTCTTTGTAATCCCTTGTGTAAGTGAAGGCTATATCCACCAAAACCCCTTCCTGCTCTCCCTTTATTCTTATAACCTTTTCAAAGAGGCGTTCTTTGCCCTGGGCTAAATAGGAAACTAGCTCCTCTATGCCCTTGGTAAAGTGGTAAAAGACCTCCCTGCCAGACCTTTCGTCCTTTAAAAAGAACTTACACTCTGGGTTTAAATAGGCAAGCTCCCTTACGCGTTTTTCTACTATGTCAAATTTAATTTTGGTGGTCTCAAAAATTTCTGGGTCTGGCTTAAAGGTTATCTTGGTGCCCCTCTTTGCGGTGGAACCAACCACCTGCACTTCAGTGACTGGCACACCCCTTATATACTCCTGCTTGTAGATCTTTCCGTCTCTGTAGACCTCTACCACCAGCCACTCGGAGAGGGCATTGACCACAGATGCACCTACTCCGTGAAGTCCCCCCGAGTATTTGTATGCCTTCTTGTCAAATTTTCCACCCGCACCCAGTATGGTAAAAACCATCTGCACCGCAGGGATACCCATCTCAGGATGGATATCCACCGGTATGCCCCTTCCGTTGTCCTCTACTGTTACGGAGTTGTCCTCGTGGATAATGATGGAGATCCTGTCCGCATAACCAGCCATATGCTCGTCCACTGCGTTGTCCAGGATCTCCCAGATGAGGTGGTGCAAACCCCTCTCTCCCACATCCCCTATGTACATAGAGGGTCTTATTCTGACGTGCTCTAAACCGGTTACTGCTTTTATATCTTCTGCTTTGTATTCTTCAGAGAGGATCTTTTCTTTACCCATGGTGTTTTTTTAAGCACCCCCGGCGGGATTTGAACCCGCGTTCTCCGCCTTGAAAGGGCGGTGTCCTGGACCTGGCTAGACGACGGGGGCACAACTGATATTTTTTATTATACCAAACATCTTTGGCACAGTCAAGGGGTAATAGGAGGCTGTTCTAAAAATACAAACCCATTGACACACAATGGTTTTTCCTCTAAAATCTAAGTTTGATGTTGGTTAGCCTACAATTCAAACTTGAACTGAAAAAAGAAGACAAAGAGAAACTCATACAGCTAATGCGTAAGCAATCCTCCGCTATTCGTGTAGCATACAATATGCTAAAAGAGTTGGAAAAAGAGAAAACAAAAAATCCGCGCGCCCAAATATACCAAAGACTGAGACAGCTATTTCCTGACTTACCTACCAAATACATTGACTCAGCCATATACAAAGCTAAGCAATATCCTGCAGATAAACCAGTGGTATTTGGAGGCAAAAGACTTTTTGAAAAGCTTTGCAAAAATCACCTTACAGGAAAAGTAAGAGAAAGACTTAAAAAGCAGTGGAGAGAACTAAGACAAGGAACGCTTATAAGCATTGGGTCAAAGGCAGACAAAGGAAACAGGCTAATAAGATTTGAAGACCTAAACGGACAGCTTTACCTTAGAATTACCACAGGAAACAGAGAGTTTATCTATGCCAAAGTTTTAAGAGAACCAAGCAATAGCAAGGACAAATGGATAACCTTTATGCTTATGCTTTTAGAAAGCTGGCAAACAAAAAACTACTTTGCCTACACTGTGGAGTTAAAGCTAAAAAATGGAGAAGTTTATGGGAACGTATCTTTTGAACTTCCAACACCCAAAGTTAAATACACCAAAGAGAACGGAGTAATAGCCATAGACGTTAACGCATCACCCATACACTTAGCCGTAGCAGAAGTCTCAAAAACTGGAGAATTACTAAACTATAAAACTATCAGCCTACACCACCTTTTAGGACTTTCTCAAAACAGCAAAGACCACCAAGAGTGGATATTAGCACACAAGCTAATAGACTTAGCCATTCAGAAAGGTAAAGCGATAGCAATAGAGAACCTAAAGAAACTCAAAAAAGGAATGCGTGGAGATGGAAAAGCTGAGTTAAGAAAAAGACTTCACAAGTGGAACGCCAAAAAGTTTTTGCAAAAGCTAAAAAGGGTAGCAATGTTAAAGGGAGTGGAAGTAATAGAGGTCAATCCCGCCTACACATCAGTTATTGGCGTGCTAAAGTATGCACCACAGTTGAACATAGATAAAGACATAGCTGGTGCTTATGTAATAGGAAGGAGGGCATTGGGATTTGAAGAGGACGCGCCTGAAAATTATGAAAAGCTTTTAAAAGATAAGGCATATTTGGAGTTTGCCTTAAAAAGGTATGAAGAAAGAGAAAAAGAACTTACGGAACTCATAGATAAAGAAACCAACGAATACAAGAGGAATGTCTTAGAAAGCGAACTAAGGAGTGTAGAGGATGCAAGGAAACTTTTAGCTAATCTCATACAAAGCCTTCAGAGTGAGCCAAGTTCCTGTAAGGGAGCCAATGGAAGGAATCCCGAGCAGGGAAGGGTAGCAAAAACTACCCTTCAAAGTGCTTGGCAAGTTCTGAGGGTAGCCCTCCTCTTCCCTATCCTTGGAAAGGTCTTACCAAGAGACCTTTCTCCTCTGAAGCCATTGTTGGTGGAAGGGGTGTGGGATAGGGTGAGGAGTAGGTTAGTCCCTTTAGAGGCTGGGGGGACGTCCCGATGAGGGATTTTTAGAACAGCCTCAGGGGTAATGGTTGATCTCCTCTTAACAAAAACTTAACAATACTCCATTAGATTAACACCAAGGAGGTCCTAATCATGGACATGGTTTCTTACGCATTTTTAGACGAAGAGCTGGAAAAGCTCTCTTTAATGTTGGAAAACTTTGTGAAGAATGTTGGCGTTGACATGTGTGTTTTATGCGACGATGGTGGAAGGCTCATAACTTTCGCACCTAAGTTTGATAGCTTAAAGCCTATTTCTCACAGGACCGCTGTCATCTCTGCGGCAGTAAACGGAGCGCTAGAGTACTTAGAAAACTTTGTTGACAGAGGGAAGGCTCTTTATGTGTCAGGGAAGTCCAAGAGCGTCTACATGCTCAAATCAGAAAACTCCTTTATTCTGTTTGTGTCTTTTTCTAACAAAATACCCGTGGGTAGTGTGAAGCTTTTCAGTGAGAGACTTATGAACGAAATCAATCCCACATTAGAATTAGCCCGAAACAGACAATCTGAGAAACGCGTCATAAAGTTTGAGGATATAGCACTATGAAAGAACTGCGCATAGTTTACCACGGTCTTGGAATGGCTGGTAAAACCACAAACTTGGAAAAGCTTAAAGAAATTTACACATATGAAGTTTACGACAGAATCCATCAACAAACTAACGAAGGACGGACTGTTTACCTTGATATGCTCATGCTTAAGTTCCAAACTCGTGTTCAAGGTTTGTATGTTACGATCTCCCTCTTCACAACCCCAGGACAACAGAGATTTAAGATACTTAGACCTTGGCTCTTTGGATATACATCTGCAGTTGTGTTTGTCTTTGACTCATCCAGAAGTGTACAAGAAAACATGGAAAGTTTTTACGAAATGGAGGGTGTTGTAAGCATGAATAAAGTGGTGGTGCAAGCAAACAAGAGGGATCTACCCAACGCAATTCCATTGGAAGTTATAAAAGAAACCTTTAACGGCATACCAGTAATTCCTGCAGTTGCAAAGGATGGTATTGGTGTGGTGGAAACTTTAAAAGAGGCTATAAAGATGGCTTTGACCGATGAAGAAAGGGTTGTTAGATCTTCTTAAAAGAGCTAAACCCGCCCTTGGTCCAATATACAGAGAAGCGGTAAATTTAAGCTGGATACTTGAGATACACAGTTCCTCTCTTCAAACAGGCTTTTATGTGTTTCAATCTTTAGAGCAAACACACTTCCTACCAATGATAGATGGTGCCCTGTGGGGAAACATTCCCGAGTATTTTGAAATGCTCAGTTTCTATAAATCCACAAGGAACTTCATTATACGCAACTTTCAACTGCCTATACCTCCAGAAATACCTCTATGTAAGGCAGAACCAGTATGGGTGAACTTAGAGAGCATCAGCTTTAACATAAAAGAGTTTTTCAAAAAGTTAGAACATTTTGCCACAACAGGTTTTTTGGAGGTAGAAGATAGAGTTAAAAGAGAAAAGGGACATATATTCTTACAGAACGGACTGATCGTAGATGCAAGATTTAGGCAGTTGAAAGGTGAAGAAGCACTAAAGCAGATAATTAACAGCCTTTCTGAAAATGTGTGTTTGATGAATGTTTATCAATTGGAGGACATAGTGCTAAGCTTTCTGCTCTCTGAACCTAAGGTGGTATCTGTCTCGTGGCATCTGGAAGATGCGCAGTATTTCTGCCAAGAACTGTCCAAGAGTCATGTGGGACTTCCAATACTTTTGGTAAGCGTGTCCATGCAAGATTACGGCTACCGCGTATTTATGGATGGATATGTAATATATCAAGCCTCTTTCGATGAGGAGGCGGATGTCTTTGAGGTTTATTTGGTAAGTCGGGTAAAACAGTTTGATATACTAAATCCTTACGATTACATAGAAGAAGAAAGTAAGCTCAAAGTATTAAAGTCAGACCCTGGATCTGCCATTATCTACTTCTGCCCAGCCTGTTGGAGTGTTATATCGGAAAAGGATAAGGTATGCCCTAGTTGTGGATACGACCTTACAGAGTTCCACAATATGCCATACGAGTACAAGCTCCTTATGGGTCTTGAGCATCCAGTGGTGGAAATGAGAATTAATGTTATACACACGGTCGGCATGAAGGACCTTAAGCTTGCCTTACCACAGCTTGAGTATATGATAAATAAAGAGTCTAACCCTATAGTTTTGATGGCAATAGTTGACGCCCTTGGTAGGATGTCTCATCCAGAAGCTATAGAACTTCTCAGAAAACTTTCTAACCACACCTATCCTATAATACGCTCAAGGGCTAGGTACATATTGGATAAGAAACTTAGGATGTCCACTTCTTGAGGGAAGCTTTTCTAAAAATTACTAGTACAAACTTGACAAGATCTTACTAAAGATTATTATTAACATTCATATCAATTCTGGAGGTGAAAAATGTTTAGTGAAAACATGCTGTCTGCGAAGTCTTTGGAGTACTTAAATAGGGCAAAGGAACTGGCAAAGGCTCAAGGGGATACCAAGGTTGACACAGACCACCTGCTCTTTGTGATGCTCTCCGATGAAAAGTCTGCCCTGAGAAAGTACTTGGAAAAAAGAGGCATAGAACCGAAGGAGTTTTTAAGGAGGGTGGGAGATTATCTGCAAAGGGTTAAGGCTCAGCTTGAAAAGGTGGCAGACCAAGAGGCTAAGCATCTAATAGACCTAAGAAGCAAGATAATGCAGGTAAAGTCCGACATAGGACAGGTACAGATAGAACTTGACAAAATAAAAAGGGCAAAGGAAGAGCTCAAGAGAGAAATAGAGAGGGCAAGAAGATACGGAGATTACTGGACCCTGAGGGAGCTTGAAATAGAGTATTCAAGGCTTGAACGCCTAGAAGCCCAATACAGGAGCCAATTGGAGGGGGTAGAAAGGAGTCTCTCGGAAGTTTTCAAACGGGAGGACGTGAGGGCTTTTCTTGAAAACAAGCTCTCCATAGATGGACTAGTCAGAAAAGCCTTGGAAAACTCTCCTGTTTTGGAACAGCTGAAGGACATTGGGCTTTCTCCTGAAAGGTTCATAGATTTAGTGGCAAAGAAGGTCTTTGGTAAGAGTCCTACCTTTGATTATTCTCAAAACTTAATAAAGGTTATGGAAAAGGCTCAAGACAAAGCGGTGGCAGAGGGTTCACCGCAAGTGGAACCATACCATATAGCGGGAGCCCTGTTGGAGGTGGAGGAGTCCATAGGTAATAAACTATTAAAGGAAACCATAGGAGGTGAAAGGATGAAGGATGTAAGCCAAGAGCTAAAAGAGGAAGAAAAGTCCCCTCTGGAAAGGTTTGGCACCAACCTTACCCAGCTTGCCAGAGAGGGGAAACTGGACCCCGTCATAGGCAGGGAAAGGGAAATCAATCAGGTTATAGAGGTTCTTCTCAGAAAGTCCAAAAACAACCCGGTACTTGTGGGAGACCCGGGCGTTGGTAAAACCGCCATAGTGGAAGGTTTAGCCCAAAGGGTCGTCAACAAGGAAGTTCCTGCCGAGTTGCAAGACAAAGAGATCGTAGCCATAGACATGGGTTCCTTGGTGGCGGGTTCCAAATACAGGGGTGAGTTTGAAGAGAGGCTAAAAGCCCTTTTAGAGGAGGTAAAGCAAAAGTCTAACATAATCCTTTTCATAGACGAAATTCATACTGTAGTGGGTGCAGGAAAGGCTGAGGGCTCCTTGGACGCAGGCAACATGCTAAAGCCTGCCCTAGCAAGGGGAGAGATAAGGCTCATAGGTGCCACCACGGTAGATGAATACAGAAAGCACATAGAAAAAGACCCAGCCTTAGAAAGAAGGTTCCAGCCCATATATGTGGATGAACCCAGCGAAGAGGAAACAGTAGAAATCCTAAAGGGACTACGCCCAAGGCTTGAAAACCATCACAAGGTTAAAATCTCCGACTCTGCCATAGAATCTGCGGTAAAGCTAACCAAGAGGTTCGTAACCTTCAGAAAGCTTCCCGACAAGGCAATAGATGCCTTGGACCAAGCCTGTGCAAGGAAAAAGCTCTCGGTGGTCTCTGTCCCGCCGGAGGTCCAAGAGCTGGAAAGAAAAATAAAAGCCTTGGATGAAGAAATCCAAAAAGCCTTCCTTGAGGGCAACTACGAAAAGGAAGCCCAGCTCAAAATAAAGAAGGCTCAGCTTGAAAAAGAAAAGCAAGAACTTTTAGCAAGGATAGGTTCCACTGATGTAAAGATTCAAGAAATCAAAAGGCGTATGGAAGAGTTAGACAGAGAAATCATAAAGGCTTCTGAAAGGGGAGATTACGAAAGGGAGGCAAACCTGAAGATTGAAAAAATAAAGCTTGAGAAGGAGCTTAAAGAGTTAGAAGCTAAAAAGAGCCAAGAGCTGGTGGTTACAGAAGAGGACGTTGCCCAAGTGGTTTCCGAGTGGACAGGCATACCTCTTTCCAAGCTAAGGGAAGAAGAGATGGAAAAGCTTTTGAAGTTGGAAGAGGAACTTCACAAGAGAGTTATAGACCAGGAGCATGCAGTAAAGGCTGTGGCGGAGGCTATAAGAAGGGCAAGGGCAGGCCTGAAGGATCCCAAGAGACCCATTGCCAGCTTTCTCTTTTTGGGACCTACGGGAGTGGGTAAGACAGAGCTTTCCAAAGCTCTTGCAGAGCTCCTCTTTGGCGAAGAGGATGCTATGGTAAGGCTTGACATGTCCGAGTTCAAAGAGGAACACAGCGTAGCCAAGCTCATAGGTGCTCCTCCCGGATATGTGGGCTACGAGGAGGGTGGAAAGCTTACAGAAGCGGTGAGAAGGAAGCCCTACTCGGTGATCCTGTTGGATGAAGTGGAAAAGGCACACCCAAGGGTTTTTGACTTGTTCCTGCAGGTTTTGGACGACGGAAGGCTAACGGACTCTCACGGTAGAACGGTAGATTTTAGAAACACGGTGATAATTATGACCTCCAACATAGGCTCCCAGTATTTGCTCAGCATACCCTTTGATGGAGATGAAAAGGCTATAGAGAGGGAGTTTGAAAAGGCAAAGGAAAAGGTCCTTGAGGAGCTAAAATACCACTTCAGACCGGAATTTCTCAACAGAATAGACGAAATTATCGTTTTTAAGCCTCTAACCATGAAGGAACTGCTTCAGATCGTGGACCTTTTGGTCCAGAGCGTCAATAAACGCCTTGCAGATAAAAACATACACCTTGAGCTCACAGAGCAAGCCAAAGAGCAACTTGTAAAGCTTGGCTACGAACCTGCATACGGTGCAAGACCTCTCAAAAGGACTATTCAAAGATACTTGGAAAATCCGTTGGCGGACAAGATCATAAGAGGAGAGATCAAGGAAGGAGATAGAGTGCGCGTGGATTATTCCGACGGAAACTTTGCCTTTGTTAAGGTATAATATTGTCCATGTATGACGTGATCATCGTAGGTGGAGGAGCAAGTGGTTTATCTTGTGCCCTTACCCTAGCCTCTTCAAGGGGAAGGGGTTGGAGCTGGGCAGAAGGTAGAACTTATCTGGTGTTTGACACGGGCGAATCCGACCTACACAAGGCATATCTAAAGAATGTACCGGGCGTCCAGCCAATGACCGGCACCCAGCTTTTGGAGGTTATAAAGGAACAGATAAAAGACTGGGGTGGTGTGGAGTTCTCCAATGAAAAAGTGGTTGAAATAAAAAAAGATGGAGAAGTTTACAAGGTATACACAGAAGCGGGTAAAGAGTACAGTGCCAAGTATGTGGTTTTGGCTGGAGGCTTTAAGGAATTTTCCATAAAGGGCCTGGAGCTTGAAGTGGTGGAAAATCCCAAATCTCCAAAACCGGGAAGGGTTATGATAAAGCATATAGATTTTGAGGTGATGCCAAACCTCTTTGTGGTGGGCACATTGGCTGGTCTTAGCTCCCACTTTGCCTCCTGCGCAGGTTCTGGCGTAGAGGTTGCCATAGAGATCCTGTCTCGTATGGCGGGTAAGAGGATCGTGATCCACGACGTGCCACAGGATTGAAAAGATTACTTCCTCTTCTTTTAACGTTAATCTTCCTTTCCCTTCTTTTTTACTTTCTTCCACCCAAGGAAATTTTTTCCCTCCTTGCGGAGGTTTCCTTAAAGGACTTCCTTTGGGCAAGTTTATTTTATGGGCTGAGCCATCTTAGCAGAAGCCTGAGGTGGAAGCTTCTTCTTAAGGAGCTTTCCTTCTTCCAGTGCTTTTTAATAAACAGTGCAAACGTATTTTTGAACAACCTATTACCTGCAAGGACGGGAGAATTAAGCTGGTTTTATTACTCAAAACGCTTAGGTGTGAGCCTCCAAAGGTCTGTGGGAATTTTTCTGTGGGGTAGGATTTTGGACCTTATTGCACTCTTCGTGCTTTTAACCTTTTTTTATGCCCTTCATAGAGGAGATTTCAGGTTTTACATACTATCCATTTTTTTATTTTTTATCTCTCTTTTTATTCACATTCCATTATCTAAGTTCAAAAACTTTAAGGGCGACCTTTTAACATCCACCTTTGCATCTTCCCTTTCTGTGATCTCAAGTCTTATGAAGTTCTTGAGCTTAATTTTGCTTCTTGGCTTGGCTCCCTCAGTGGAACTCTTTTTGGGCTTTTCGGGAGGAGAGCTAAGCTCAGTTCTACCCATCCACAGTTTTGGAGGTCTTGGCACCTACGAGCTGAGCTTTTCTTTGCCTCAAAAACTCTTTGGAGAATCCCTAAAGGAAGGCATGAAGGTAGCTTTTGTCTTTCATAGCTTTCTGCTTCTTTCCTCCGCCCTCTATGGGCTTATAGCCCTGTATTTTTTACACAAAAAATAACCTTATATAGTCGCTTTATATCCGATAAACCTTACTCACACTCCTTTATTCCCAGCTTTCTGTAAAGGACCATAACGGGGCACCAGTTGGTAAAGGCAGACTGTATTTGGTTCAAGGACATAAACAGCAAAAAGAATTTCCAAAACCAATGAGCATCAGAGGGGAGTATACCAATTAGAAGCACCAGAAGTAGAAACACACCAGATGTAAGCCTAAGAGCTCTATCCATAGTCATAGCAGAACCTCCTTAACAAGGATATTCAAATATAATTATATGCTTAACAAACGAAAGTGCAAGTTTTTTAGCGTACCGCATGACAGAAGGCAAGGAGAGGATGCAAAAAAGGTTTAAGCTGTTTGGCTTTGTTCCATCTGAAGATAGTGCCAGTGGGCAAACTTAAATTGCACGGTGTTATTCTGCTATAATCTAAAAGAGGGGTAGAAAATGGGGTTTTTAAAGAGTCTTTTTGAACATATCAAAGAGATTTTTCTCGGCAAGAAAGAGGAGGGCAAAAAGTTTTTGGGGTATTTCAGGCAAGAGCGGTTAAAGTTTTTGGAGGAGTTCATAGGCACGGACCTTGGTGCCTACAAAAGAAATACAAGACCATTCATAGGCTACACATCGGGCAATTGGCTTTTTGTGCTGTTTTTAACTTCTCAAAAGAAGGGAAGGGTCTATAGAGTGGATCTTAGCCTGTGTAAGAAAAGAGGATGTCCAAGATACAGGTTTGCACCAGAGTCCTATCTCTTTCATGACTCAAAACATCGGGGGATTTACTTTTACAAATTGCCTAAAAACCTTGTAAAAGATTACGTATTTTGTGGTTATTGTGAGGGTCTGGAACACCTTGACAAGTTGAGAATAAAAGAGGTTATTAGTGAAAAGATTTAAAAGTCCATGCTATAATTTAAGCAATGGAGGTGGGATTTTCTAATAGCTTTTTCCAACAGCTTCAGGAATTAGTCAGACAAAGAAAAGAGCTGGAGGGTAAAAAGTTCTTGGGAATATTTGACAAAGCTAATCTCAGGGTTCTTGAAGAACTGTTAAAAACAGACCTTGGCACCCACAAAAGAGAGCGCAGACCTTTTGTTGGCTATTTCTACAGTCAGTGGCTTTTTGTATGTTTTTTAACAAGAGAAAACCGCGGTGATGTTATGAGGGTGGATCTATCCCTTTGTAACAAGAAAAAGGAATGCGGTAATTTACAAAGCGTATCATACATCTTTCGCGATAGAAAAAACAGGGGGTTTTACCTATACAGACTTCCCAAAGATCTTATCAAAGACTATACCTTCTGCGGTTTTTGTAAAGATTTAGAGCACATAGATAAGTTCAATGTTATAGAGGTAAGAGGCGATGGACTACAGAGAGCTTTTAATTAGATTTGCGGAGGGACGAGAAACTCCGCAGGAGAGGGAGTTCATAAAGAACTCCACCGCAAAGTTTATAAGGCAAACAGGAAGGGATGAAATCTTTAGAAAAAATTGGGGAGATGACTACTTAGAAGACATTCTTTCGGAACTGAGGGCAAGATTGATTGTTCATAAAAGGGCCTTAGAAGAAAAAACCTTTATAAACTGGCAGTATTTTTTAAACATAGTCAGGTCTTGCGTGGATAAGTTTTATAGCAAAATCAGACCCTCGGAGGAGATATCTTACGATGCGTTAAAGAAAAGAACAGAGCAGGACGACAGAAGTATAGAAGAAACTAATATTTTTGCCTACGAGGAAAGGATAGAGGAAAAGGCTGAAGGTCCAAAGTTTTACGAGGTTATGATAAAGCTGATGGACGAAAAGGACTATCCTGTTGTTTGCTATTACCTTTGTAAGGAAGTTCAAAAGGACTGTGCCAAGCCAAAGGGTATTTCAGAAGCAAACCTGTACAAGCGTTGGGAAAGGTTCAAAAGAAAGCTAAAGGACCATTTGCCCTATGAGCCTTCGGCAGATGCGGTGAAATACTTTATTGATAGGTTCCTGTCAGAAATTTGCCAAAGGCAGGGTTATATATAAACTTAAGAGGTGATTGGATATGCTGGAAATAAAACAGCTTAAGGCTTCTCTGAAACTCTACAAAGACAGTTTAGGAAGTGAAAGACTTAAGGTCAAAGAAAGTGCAAGGGTTCCTGTTCAGGTTGGACAAATTAGAGTTC
>Ga0209739_100154_pt1 | contig 30858 bp, 21 predicted proteins | sample JossMetagenome_2_FD_184729 | JGI IMG/M metagenome (GOLD analysis project Ga0209739, IMG submission 184729) | Hot spring sediment microbial communities from Joseph's Coat, Yellowstone National Park, USA - JC3_ASED (SPAdes) (version 3) | ecosystem: Environmental > Aquatic > Thermal springs > Hot...
GAGGGGTACAGCGGCGAACATTTTTATTGAGAGGGGGCTGAGGGGCGAGTCTTTGACGCCTTTTAGGCATAGTATGTATAGGCCTATGCTGTATGTGGATGTAAGGGATGTCGCGCGGGCTTTTAGGACCTACGCTGAGAAGATTCTCGACGGAAAGGTTGACAAGGAGGGTGGTAGCCTTAGGAGGGTTTTGAACCTCTTCTACCCTGAGCCGTTCACTGTGCTGGAGATAGCGGAGATGGTTCGGGACGTCATTAGGGAGGTTACTGGGGGCGCATTGGAGCCCAGGATCGAGGTTGTTGACCAGGGCTTGCCTTCGCTGTTTGGGCCGGACGACAAGTATAGGTTTAGAGTGGATGTTTCGAGGACGCTGGGTTTCCTGGGGCTTGAGAGGCTTATTGGCCCGAGGGAGTCTATCGAGTATATTGTGAGGAGGAGGCTCGGGAAGGAGACAAGCTAGGCTTTTCCTAGAGCGTCATCTTCTTTTTTTTCTTGTTGTGGTTTTTCCTTGTTTATTCTTTTGAGGATTCTTGGGGTGAAAAATTATTTAATAGTGGTGGGAATCGTTGTGGGTAATAAAATTTTATTTTTTGCATGAAGTGCTTTGTTTGCTGGGATGAAGCCATGGGTGACTTACGAGCAAAGTTGTTGGAGATATAGGGTTACTGGCTGAGGGCGCGCTTTTGCCTTGATGTTTTGGTTTTTGTGTTTATTTTGTTTTCTTGGCTGGCTTTTTATGTGTGGGGTGAGCGTGTCGTTTTGGTGGGGCTGTGTCTGGGAGGTTTGGTGGAGGGGTTAATGTTTTGGGGTTGTGGTGGATTTTTTGGATGTGGAGAAGGGTGTTGGATGTTGTGTTTTAGACTAGGTTTGCGGTGGAGCGTAGGGTGTAGTTGAGTTGGTGTAGTATGGCTAGGAGGAAGGCTTTGTTTTGGGTTTTTTCTTCTAGTTTTGTTAGGAGTTTGTGGGTGCCTAGTGTTGTGTAGATGTTTGTGGGTAGGAAGTATATTAGTCTGGATTGTGTTGTTGCGTCGACGAATATGAATGGTGTTGCTGCTATGGGTAGGATTAGGTATAGGGTGTCGAAGAGGGGGTTTTCGTATTTTAGTAGCTGGGTTGCCCCTATGGTGGAGGCTAGGAAGATTAAGATGTTTGTTGTGTAGCCTCCGACGAGTATTTGTGTTAAAATGTGTAAGTTTCTTTCTATGGTGAAGATGTTTGTGGGGGAGAATGTTGTCACGGTGATTGTGTAGTCTGCGTGGGCTCCGCCTAGGGAGTTTAGGAGATGTTGTTTTGCTGTGTCTAGGACTAGGTTGGCTAGGAAGAAGCCTAGTATGAGTAGGGCTTCTTGTTTGTTGTAGGGTTTTCTTAGTTTGAGTTTGGCTAGGAGGTGGTTTAGGGGTAAGAGGAGGAGTACGGCTAGTATAGTGATGGTCCAGCTCCATGGGTGGGAGAAGAGGGCCAGGGCTGAGAAAAGTATTGAGGGGATGAGGTATTTTTTTTCTTTGAATGCTAGGGAGAAACATGTTAGAGAGAGTAGGAGTAGAGAGGTTGCGATCCAGTTTGCAAGGTAGCCAGCGTAGAGTCCGACTACAGTTTGGATTGAGAATGTTGAGAAGTAGACTGATGTTGTGGCTAGTGTTTTGTTTTTTGTTGTTGTTTTTAGGGATATGTAGGTGGAGAGAACTAAGAGGTAGGAGGCGAGAAAATAGGAGAACTTTATGGCTTCGGCTGTGTCTTGGAGGAAAATGTTGACTATGTATGTGAGGAGAACTATGGTTGCTCTTCCTCCTCCAGTGTCTTGTAGCAGGTAAGTGAAGCCGTTTTGGTTGAATCCGAGGGCCTTAAATTTTTCGAGATATTCTTTGTAGAAGACTAGGTCGACGCTAACGGGTTTTCCTTCAGGGTTTAAAGAGGGCAGGTAGGCGTAGTAGGAGAGGTAGAGTAGGATTAGAAAGGAAGAGGCTAAGGCTAGTTTCTCGTTGATGGAAATTTTTAGGTCGTTGTTTTCCCTTGTTTTATGTATCGTGATGAGGAGTTTTTTTCCCTGGATTTTAACTCTTATGAAGGGGAGTATTGATAGTGGGAAAGAAAAAATGAAAAGCAAAATGGCGAAGCTTCCAAGTGTTGCGTTGAGGCTGTAGAAGAGGAAGGAGTCAAGCTTTGAGAAAGTCCAGGTTATGTCTGAGTACATTGGGGAGTAAAAGATGGGATATGTTGTCCATCTTATGGCGGAGAGGGCTTCAACTATTATTAGGAATGAGAGGCAATTGTTTAGTAGGTTCCAGAGTTGATTTTTTAGCTTGTGGTAGGTGAGAGCGAAGATGGAAAAAGATAGGAGGGAAAGGATTAGGTGGTTGGAGGCGAAGAATAGTAGGGAGGCTAGTCCGAAGGCTGTTGGAATCCAAAATTTTTTTACTTGCTCCTTGTTTAACTTTAATGTAATTGTCGATAGAAGTATGGATAGGAATAGAAGGAGCCCTGTTAGGTTTCTGTCGAGTTCTTCGGATATAAGGGTAAAGCTTAGGGTTTTGATAGTTGAAAGTCTGTGGATGGTTTCGTAGTAGGGGAGCTTGATTTGATTTATCGCTGTGAAAAAGAGGAGAGTCAAGGTTATGACTATTACGAAGCTAAGTATTCCTTGTTTCATCTTCTCTTTCAATCCTCGTCTATCCTTTTAAGTTTTTGTATAGTTGGAAAGATTTTTAAGTAGTCCTTGTCTCCCTGTAAAGCTGATGGAGGAGAAAGAAACAATAATAGAGATAGGGACAAGAGAGATCCTATTATTCTTAGTTATCATTGCTCTTTTATTTTTGTCTTTACCTTTTGTTCTCGACTTCTTTAGGCCAAGGTTAAACTTAAGTGTTGAAGTTAGGAAGTTTGGGGGCGATGCTTTTCTAGTAAATATCACTGGAAAGGTAACGGTAGGAATTAATGTTATAGATAAAAGTGTTGGAATTGAAGTTAGAGATCCGGACAATAACTTGGTCTGGATAGATATTGCAGAGTCTGGCAAGGATGGCTTTTGCTCTGTTTTTTTGATTGGGGACGTGAAGAGAGGGGAGTACGTGGTCTACGCTACTACTGACATAATTAGCGAGAAGACTACGTTTAGGCTGGCTAATCCTTAGTTTTCTGCTTGCCTTTTTTAAAAAAGCTCATGGGTGTCGTGTGCTAAGTTAGAGGAGCGAAGATATACGGTAAAAAAAGGGGAAATGTTTATAAATGAGTGTTTTTGAATATATAGTGAATAGTATGACAACAAAAACAAGAATGTCGATGGCTTTATTTGCCGTCTTTTTACTGGCTTTTTCCTCGCTGATGCTACATACTGCATATGCCAATGGTAGCTATGTTCTTCAAGTAACAAGTGTGGTGCTTAGAGATGAAAATGGAAATGTGATAACTTCGATAAGCAGAGGAAAGTTTGTATTTGCAGAAGTTACCGTAAAGAATACGCAGACTTATTCTTATGCTTCACAACCCTTTCTGCTAATAGCAAGACTAACCTATGGATCTCCTCCAACTATGTATGGGATAGGTGCGTTTAAGGGGTCTTTGGCTGGCGGCCAAAGTATGACAGCTGCGCCGGGATTTCTAGTTCCAAGAGATGCACCCACAGGCACTTATACTGTTACCATACTTGTCTTTAGTGACTGGCCTTCTGCTGGTGGGTATCCAATAGCCACAGTTGTAACAACGACTTTGACTGTAACTCCTTAAAGGGTGGAGGTAAGTGCAAAGCAGTAGCATTAAAAGAGGATTAGTTTTTTCATTCATATTTATTCTTATCTTTGCAAGTCTAGGTGTTGTTCTAGCCTCCATAACTGTCTCTACGGATAAGTCAAGCTACACTCCAGGAAGCGTTGTAGTTATAAGTGGGACAACTTCCCCAAACACCCCAGTCGGAATACAGGTTAAGACTCCTTCTGGATCTACAGTTTGGATCGACTCGGTGACCTCTGATTCGTCTGGACGTTTTTCTTCAAGTTTTACTCTGCGTAGCGACGCTGAGCTTGGAACCTATACAGTTTATGCAAGTACAAGCAGTGGAACGGCCACATGTACTTTTACTGTTACGTCACCCCCGTCTCCCCCACCACCTCCTCCACCCCCTCCTCCACCTGTAAACTACGAGCCCCTAGCCCGTAGCCAGATCATGTCCGACAAGGAGGCCCTAGCCTCCCTCAACTCCACCATTAGGACACTACAGACACTTCTGACACAGCTCAACCAGACACTCAGCACAGACTACCTCAAACAGCTCTCCCAGATAGCCCAGCAGATACAAGCCGCCGAAAACCTCTACTCCCAGGGACAGTACGAGCAAGCCTACAACACTGCAACGGCAGCATCAAACGCCCTAAGCAAGCTGGCGACAAGCCTAGCCCAAGAAACAATCAGCATCCTCGGCACCACGGCCAACACCCTCTACGCTAGGACAACAGACCCAACAGTAAGGGACCTACTCCAGGCAGTCATTAGCACACTATCCTCCCTGTCCCCCTACGACACCCAAGTATTCGAGAGGTTATTCTTCATAACTAGAACCCTCGCAGTCGTCGCCAAGACACTAAACATACCAGCCCTACAATCCAGCCTATCCTCCCTATCCACACAGCTCCAAAACCTCCAGTCCAGGCTGACAAGCCTAAACCAGACCAAGGCCCAGCTCGAGCAACAAGTAGCCACACTCCAACAGCAGAACCAAAACCTCCAGCAGCAAGTCTCCAGCCTCCAGACACAGGTAAACTCCCTCCAGTCACAGATATCCCAGCTCCAGCAACAAGTATCAACACTCCAGACCGAGAACGCTAACCTCAAGGCCCAACTTGAACAAGCAATGCCGACAACCACGGCGACGGTTGTAGCAATACTAGCACTCATAGCCGGTCTAGCAATAGGAGTAATACTCTCGAGGCTACGCCGCAAGGCCTAAAAAGGAAATTTTTTTCTGTCTTCTCTTTATCTTTTTCATGCTGTTTACACCGGTGTCTTTTTTGGCTCTGCGTAATCAAATCTACTCCGGAGTTAAGCATCGGGGAGGCTTGCCGCTGGCTTCTCTAGCGTGCGCCCTCAGGGAGAGGACGGTTTATAGCCTGTTAGGGAGTTGTTTGTTAGGCTTTATTGGTGGGAGTGCGCGGAAATAGCTGAGGAGTTCTTGGGATATTTTAGTAGGTTGGGGGCTTTCTTGGGGAGTAAAGGGTCCTATGGCGGGTATAGAGTTGCATCTGTTGGATAAAAGGAGTGCCTGAAAGACTTCTAAAAGGTTAAAAAATTCTGTGGTCTTGTTGGGCAATAGCTGTATCTATTTTTCTTGTGATGAGTTAACACGTGTCTTGGGGTATGAGTCTGCTCGCGGAGCGTATTACTGTTGTTTATTGTCTCGCTTGATAGTTTAAGCCTTGTGAGTCCAAGAGTTTACATGGCTCCTTCGAAGCTGATTTGTTTTCAATGCTTCTTTAGAATGGCGGGCGCGCCTTAAACGGAACAAATGAGCTTTTACCTTGACTATGTCTGCTTGTGCAATTTTTGAGAGGCGTCCCGTGTCCTTTGATATCCTCCAATAATGGTTGTAGATGCTCTCTCTGGCAGGTCACCTTGACGTCTTTCCATATATAACTTCATCTAGTATTTGTTGAAGCGTGGTATGTTAGGATAGGCGATAGTTTGAATTAATTACTTTCCTTTTGCCTTTTAATTTCGCTAGTTCTTCGATAAAAATAGCACAAATATTTACCTTAATCATGTGACTATTTAATTTCGTAATAAGTCTTGTGAGTGATAGAAAGATTTTTATTTATGTCTAGAAAATGAAACATGATACAATGTCGTCAGAACATAGGCTATCAAAAGTTTTATTGATAGCTGAATTGGTTCTTCTTATAACATTAATTATAGCTCCTACTCCTCTTGGAAAAATAAAATCCATTATAATTATAGGTGAAAGCAGGCCCATTAGTAACAAGACAGGAAACTCGTCGACTTCTATATCTTCTTATACTATTATTAAAAATGACTCTAAATGGGATCAAATCACAGGTAATGGAAGTATATCTTTTACCTTCCGCCTCAACTCATACACCTATGATGATGGTGTTTATAGCTTTAATTACTGTATATTTACTACTCGAGAAGGTTTTCCAATATTGCCTTACGTATCCGAGCGATTTATTCTTCCATACAATGCATCGATAAAGGATGTTTCAATTACGGAAGTTGAGAGTGAAATACTTAGACCACCTTCGCTTCGCGTATTTGTATCAGGGCCAAAAAACTCTTCAGGAGGATCATTCGACTTATTTAGCGCGCGCACGAGCGCTTATAATTTCACCTTTGATGTGTTTCCTGAAAAAATAGTTCAGGTGGGTGGTAGCCATAACGCTGAATATGGAGTAGATATTTACCATTTATCGATTTTCCCGTTTCAGGCATATAGAAACGGAAGTGTAATACTCCATAAAAAAATGAAGATAACGATAAAGTTTTCAGCTTTGTTTGAAAATATAAAAATACATTCAGATTCTAAATTTTTAGAAGATTCAAAAACAGCAATTTGGAGAATTTTTAATTCTACGAATATTCCAAGAGGTCTAAGAAGGTCTTCTGAGCAAGTTAAAGGTGTTAATGACAGGATTGCAAGCTTTATATTTGTTGATGAAGAGAGCTTTTTCCCCGCCGCGGTTGCATTCTCTACCTATTTTCATAATGTGTCCTACGTACAACACTTTGGTTTGATAATGCTGAGACCGAATGAAACAAAGTTTATTCCACAAACTAGTGAAAAATTAGAAGTGATAGGGTACATGACTCCTTCTATGTTAAATTATACCTCTTTACTTCATTTAATTTCTGCGGAATGGAGTTTCAGTCCAGGTATAATTGTAGCTGATACGGGCTCTTCTCCGTATTGCGCTCCCTTGGCTTCTTATCTAAATTGGCCCCTTTTAATATATAGCGAGAAATATAATAAAGATGTTCTAAATGTTGTTTTTAAGTTCATTAGAGATTACGGCACCACTAATATATTCACTGTGGGAAATGTAAATCTCATGATAAATGATACAAAGGTAAAAATTATCCACTTCAATGTAGACGAGATACCCAATGTTCTAGCTGGTCTTCAGTGGAATGAAGGCTACCTAGCCACTCGGAAAAGCCAGATGCGTAACTATTTACTGCATAGTATGATTAATCCTGAGGATTACAATTTCTTTGCAAACCAAAATCCTTCGAAAAGTGAAAAGAGTGTTTACTATCTTGTTTTATATAGTTCCAGTAGCGACGATAATTTTCTCCCCGCCGCACAAATGCTGGCAAGTTATAGAGGAGCAATTCTTCTCAATGTGGCAGGATATAATGAATGGACGATTAGATCGCTACTTAATTATTACAATCCCTACTACGTGGCATTATATGGGGATGGTGATCCAGGTGAAGTTACTACATTCCTTGTCCCAGATCCAACTGGAGATGATCCTAATATAGCAACTGATTTTTATTATGCAGAGAGGGACGAGTGTCATCCTCCAGATACATGGTCTAATTCACCTATTACTATAGATTCTTTTGTTGGCCGACCAATAGCTGCGTCTGATTTAGCTACGCAGGAATATATAAATGTTATATATCTTTATGAAAATGGTGGCTTATCAAGTTATTATTTCATAGGCTTTGCTGCATTATTTTCCTATGAGTTTGGTTGGGGGGATGCTTCGCAAGATGTCTATAACCTCCTTTCGAGTTCAGGAGCAACCTATCTGAGGTGGTATAAAAGAAGTAATAATGATTTTACAAAAAATAATGTTTTGAGAGAATTAGATAATGGTTTACAAATAGCCTACTTCAATACGCATGGAGCTACTACTGTTATTACGACAGGGGATAATTCTGGCATATTCTCTTCCGATTTAGCGGGTCATGATTTTAAGAATCATCCAACATATCTTCATGTTGATGCTTGTAGAACCACTAATTGCCTAGGAAGAATCGAATATGATGAGTTGTGTATTGCGGCTAACTTTATGGATCATCATATACTAGGATATTTAGGCTCAACAGGAATTTCTTATGTTGGTTACTTTGATACCTTTGATAGGAATTTTTTCAAGTATATCCGAGATTATTCTGCACTACCTTTGGGCATGATCGTCGCTTTGGCCTTGGAAGATAGTTACTATCAATTTGGACCTGGCGATTTCTGGGGGCTAAGTGCTAGAGATAAGAAAACAATACTAGAAATACTTCTACTGGCGGATCCTGCTGTTACTCTTTACTTTGGGAATGATGGGGCTCCATCTGATAAAATTCCTCCCACTAATCCTACTACGTTTAAATCTTATCCTCAACCAAATACCTGGTCTAATGTTAGCACAGTATATGTTCAGTGGTCAGGAGCTTCTGACTATGGAACAGGCATCAACGGCTACTGGTATAGATGGACGCTTAATGCACCTGGTGATCCTACAGGTTACAGCTATACAACGTCAACGAGTATAACAAGTTCTCCATTGTCTACTGGAATATGGTACTTCAATATTAGAAGTAGAGATAATGCTGGAAATAATGCACAGGACTATGTTTATTATGGTCCCTTCAAGATAGATACTACTCCTCCTGGTGCTCCTTCCCTGTCGGGGCCTTCTGGGTGGACTAATGATAATACTCCACGTATAACTTGGAGTGCTGTAAGTGATATTGGAAGTGGCGTTGCTGGATATGAGTATGCTATTGATCAAACTACTTCTTGGACTAACCTGGGAAATGTTTTAGGATTTGATACTCCACCTTTATCGGATGGCTCGCATGTGATTTATGTGAGGGCGTATGATGGTGCTGGAAATCGTGGTAGCTATGGAAGCTGGACTGTCAAGATAGATACTACTCCTCCTGTAGGTAGCATTACCATTAATGGAGGTGCAAGTTATACGAATTCACCTTCAGTAACGTTGGCTATTAGTGCTAGTGATGGAAGAGGAAGTGGAGTAGCTTACATGTGCTTTAGCAATGATGGGTATTCCTGGAGTTCTTGGGAACCATATGCTACATCGAAACAGTGGACCTTAACACCAGGTGATGGAGTAAAGACAGTCTACGTTAAGTTTAAGGATTACGTTGGGCTTGAATCTTCTCCTGTTAGTGCCTCTATAACTTTAGATACAACTCCACCCAGTACTCCTACGCTTTCTTCTCCAACTAATGGGTCTAGAGTTAATCCTAGGCCAACTTTTGTTTGGACGGCATCAAGTGATTCTACGAGTGGTGTTTCCAGTTATATCCTGGAAATAGACACTTCTCCCACATTTGATTCTAGTAATCTTAAAAGGTATGAAGTAGCTACTACAAGCTATCAAATACCTCAAAATCTGTCTCTGGGGACGTGGTATTGGCGGGTAAGGGCACGCGATAAGGCTGGAAACCTGGGTAGCTTTAGTATTGTCTATAAGATCGTCGTTGACAGGTTAAAAATAATAGATGGAGGCGTAAGCAACAGTAGGATTGATGTAGGAGCCCCTGTTACGGTATGGTTTAAGGCTGTATACGAAAGCGATAACTTGATCTTCGATGATAGCAAAGGAACACTTTACATAAATGGAAAGGCGGCTCAGTGGTCTTCCCTAAATAACAGGTGGGAGCTTACAGATACTCAAACAACGGTGCAGAAGAAAAGCTATACAGTTACAGGTTTGAGTGATATATATGGGCTAACGACTATAAATAATGTAGTCGGTTCGTTGGAAGTTATTTGGGATCGAATCAAAATAACAGGATATGCGGTAAGTGATGATAGGGCAAATGTTAATTCAACTCAGTTCGTATTTGTAAATGCTGTGTATGAGTATGATAATGTTCCATTTACGACTGGAGTGTTAAAGATTAATGATACAGATGCTTACTACAATGCCTCGATCAAAAAGTGGGTGTTACCTTATTCAAGTAGTAAAGTTGGCAAAATTGTTTTCAAGGTTTCTTCAGTAAAAGACTCTATGTACAATTTAACTTTCTTCTATGACTCGAACCTACCCCCATCAATAATATGGGATAGGGTGAAGATTGATAGCTATGGAGCCGTAAGCGAGAGAGTTAGTGTCAACTCAAGCTGTCTAATATACTTCGTTCTGAAGTACGAATACGATGATAGTTTAGTAACTGACGGGGTAGTGATTCTTAATGGCTCTTTACCGATGACGTGGAACTATACAAGCAACAGGTGGGAGCTTAAAGACTCTCTTAGCTCAGTAGGTAAAAAAACATACTATATCAGTAGTATAAAGAACAATAAGTATAATATAACTGTACTTGAGCAAGGTGCTCCAGCAAAGTCGGTATATGTCATATGGGATAGAATAAAAATAACAAGCTATGAAGTATCGAAGAAGAGAGCTGATGTAGGGTCAAATCAAAAAGTTTTTGTTAGTGCAGTTTATGAGTATGACAATAAACCATTTGTAGATGGCCAACTTTATGTTAATGGTTCACTAGCAACATATAACTCGTCTATCAATAAGTGGGTTGTAGAGGTTAATAGCTCTCAGATTGGAAGATTTATATATAAGGTTTCAAGAGCACGGAGTGGAGATTTATCACTGGTATATGATAACTTGACTCCTCCAAGTATCATATGGGATAGAATAAAGATCTATGATGGTGGTGTAAATTCAGCATTAGTAAACACAGGAGAAAAACAGGTCATTTGGTTTAAGGCTGTATATGAATATGATGGAGTTCCATTTAACGAGTCGGCAGGCTCTCTTTACGTTAACGGAACAAAAGCTGTTTGGAACTCCACATATGGTAGATGGGAGATTACATATGTTTCTGACGTTCCGAAAGCCTTAGTTTTTTCTATAAGTTCGATAGATGATGCGATTTATGGACTTACAGCTTTTATTAGTGAAGTTAAGCCAAAGGTAGTATGGACGGAGCTCTGGATGACCAACCTCACTATGGCTCCTTCATTCTTAGTTAACGTTAACACAACTGTCAGTGTTTCGGTGCAGGTGGTATGGGCTCATAATGGAAGTGTCGTCCCTGGAGCAACGGTTAACTTCTCTTTGGGAAGACAAGCTTGGGTTGCAAAGACTAACTCTTCCGGGTGGGCATCCTTCAATGTATCGCAGGGTGTTATAGGTTCTTACCGCTTCAACTTAACAGCTTTAGAAGATCCAAGTAGAACAATTACAAAGTGCAGAGGTAAGACAGGTGAAGTAACGTGGACAGCACTCAAGTTGATTAATGCATCCTATGATAAGCCGATAACAAACGTGGGAAGTCCGATAAGAATTCAGCTACGGGTCGTATGGGCTCACAATAATTCAGCTTCAGTAGGCGCTTTGGTTGGAGTTAATGGAACACTTTTCACGGCTACGACTAACGAGACGGGTTGGGTGAGCTTTAACATTACCTATAATAAGATAGGCATTCATTGTTTTGAGATAAAGCCTATAAAGGATCATAGTGGATACGTAACAACATCTATTGGAAGTTACTCTCCACAACTTACGTGGACTGGGCTTAACGTGACTGATTTTACTTTTAGCAAAGATTTCTTAAGTATTGGGGAGAATGCAACATTCTACGTTAAGCTTGTGTGGGCTCACAATGGAAGCACGGTTATTGGAGGCCTAGTAAATGTGAGTGGGTCGATAGGAATTACTAATAGCAGTGGATGGGCCGTGGTAAATGTAACTAAGCTTATAGGAGGAGTCTATGAAGTCAAAGCAATTCCGTTAAGGGATTCGATGGGATGGGTCACGATGCCTTTGAAAATTGTTTCTCATAATGTCACTTGGACAGGACTCAGAATCTTAAACGTGCTTTGGGAACCTTCAAACGTAATTAACATTGGAGAGAACATAACAATTTATGCTCAATTGGTTTATGCTCATAATAACTCGCCTATTGCAATGGGAATAGTCGCTTTCAACAATACTCAGCTCGAAACCAACGAAACAGGTTGGGCATCCTACAAACTAAGTTACAGTAGACCAATTTCCATAACTGTTAGCATCTGGGGTATAAAAGATGCCGTTGGAGTCATAAGGGCCCATGAGGAACCTAAGAATTGCACGCTGACATGGACTGCCTTGGTACTGAACTTGATCACGGATAAATCGTTAGCAAATACAGGAGAAAATGTGACCTTATATGCAAGCCTTCGCTGGGTCCATAACTCATCAGCGATAAAGGCTGGGATCATAAGCCTTAATGGAATAGAGAAGGAGACAAATGAGACAGGGTGGGCTAGCTGGATCTTTTCCTATGATGATCCCAATACTTATCTCTTTAGGGCGGTTGCTGTAAGAGATCCAACTGGATATGTTACGGTGGGCATGCCTGGAAACATTAATATCACAGTAACGTGGACAGAGCTAAGGATTTCCTCCTACACTATTTCAAAGTATTTTGCTAATATAAACGAGTCTATTACCATAACAGGAACCCTCATATGGGCTCATAATGGTTCTCCTGTTATAGGGGGGCTCATCAGCCTAGGCAATTCCATATCTTACACTAATAAGAGTGGCGTAGCAATCTTCAACATTAGTCAGGACAAACCAGGAGAATATAAATATATAATGAACCCGGTGAGAGATTCAACTGGTCATATCACTAAGGGAAAATCTGTGCAATTGCCCTCTATTACTTGGACCGCACTTAAAATAGATCAAATGACTTGGGATAAAGACTTCGTGAATATTGGAGAAGTTGTTAGAATATATGCTCACTTAGCTTACGCACATAACCTTACTTCAATAGCAGGAGGAATTATTGCTTTTAATGGAACAATAGCAGTGACAAATAGTACTGGCTGGGCGATCTTTAACGTGTCGGTAAACTCGCCATCAAGTTACGTTTACTTTGCAAAGGGAGTTCGAGACGGAACTGGTATAGTAACCGTTGCAGCCAACAATGAGAGTCACAAGTTTACTTGGACGGCCATTAATATAAGTTATATAGCTTCAAACGCCACACTTTCAGAAGTTAATAAGACGGTTGAAATAACCGCTAAAGTTGTATGGGCTCATAATGGTTCAGCTATACCTGGTGCTTTAGTTACCCTAGCAGGCAATTCTACAATGCTTCAAGCTTACACGAATGGCTCAGGGTACGCTCGGTTTAACATTACTGTTAGTAAAGTTGGCGAGTACTTCTTCAACCTTACTGGAAAGGAGGCATATGGGATCAATAAAACGTTGGGATCAAAGTCCACTAGTATTAGGTTTGGGATTAAATGTTATATAACGTTACAACTTAGAAAAGGATACAACTTAATAGCTTTGCCATTGCTAAATGACAGCCTAACAGCGTCTTCTTTGCTAAGTCTCATTGGGGAGGTTTCTCAAAGTGTATTCATGTTTAATGCTTCAAGTCAAGCATGGGTTTCATACGATAAGAAATTAGTTGAATTTGGTATTCCTCAGCCTAACTTTAAAATTGAGCCCAATGTCGGTTATTTCGTTTATGTTAGTAACGACACAAATGTTACGTTTGTTGGAATAAGAAATGACTTTAAGAGAATTATACCTCTTAGAAAAGGATACAACTTAATTGGATGGACGTCCTTGAATAGAAGTACTGTAATCGAAAAGTTTATAAATTATAGTTCCTCGATAGACAGCGTATTCATGTTCAATGAGACAATACAAAGGTATGTTTCTTATGACAAGAAAGTTGCAGAGTTTGGAGTTGAACAACCAAACTTTGAAATCCTTCCAGGTCATGCATACTTTGTATATGCAAATAAAGATGATTATCTTTATTATGGAGGTGAGGTTTAAATGAGTAGGGTAAAAAGTCTGATTTCTCTTGCCTTATTTATAGTAATTCTAACATTTTTTACTCAGAGAGTTTTCGCTCCTGGTGTTCCATTCAACGTTTATGGTTACGTTAAAGATGACTTTGGAAACCCAATATCTGGAGCCTCAGTTACAGTTAAGTCTCCAATTGATCAAGTCTCAACTACAACGAACTCTGAGGGAAAATATGCAGTAACATTGTCTATAAACGGTCCTGGAGACCAGATACAGGTTACTGCAACCTATGGTGCTAGGTCAGGCTCAGCCTCTGGAACTGTTCCAAGTGGAACCTCAAGTATGCAGATAGACGTAGTTGTTCAAAGGATTTCAACAAGCATATCCTGTTCAGTTTCTCCAACAACTTTAACGATTGGAGGAAGCGTAAGTGTTTCAGGGGCGATTTCTCCAGCAGTTGGAGGAGCAACCGTGACATTAACTTATACAAAACCAGATGGCTCAACGTTTACTCACAGCGTAACAACCTCTTCCTCCGGCGCATACTCTGATACCTATACTCCGGATAAAATTGGAGTCTACTCTGTCCAGGCAAGTTGGTCTGGAAACAACGACTATAAAGGGGCGACGAGCAGCAAGATTTCCTTTACAGTAACAAAGAAATCAAGTTCAATTTCAATATCCTTATCTTCAAATAGCATAGTCATAGGAGAAAAGGTAGAGATAAGTGGCTCCATTTCCCCACCTATATCTGGAGCAAGCGTAACAATCTCTTATAGGTCAAGTGGAGGCTCCTGGTCAAGTATAACTACGGTTCCTACTGATTCAAGTGGAAGGTATTCTTATTCTTGGACTCCTTCTTCTCCAGGTAGCTATGAAGTAATGGCATCATGGCCTGGAAACGATGAGTATGAAGGAGCATCAGCTTCATCTTTACTTACCGTTATGAAACCTGACTTTAAAGTAAGCATAGATAAAAGTAGCATAGATTTAACTATTGGAGAAACTGCAGAAAATGTAACAATAACTTTAAGCTCAATTGGGGGATTATCTTCGAGTATAACGCTAAACTTAGAAAACGTCCCACCTGGAGTTCAAGCTACGCTACAGAAAGCTTCACTTGAATTGCCTTCAAATGGCCAAGTTAGCACGACTTTAAACTTGTATGCCAGCTGGAGTTCAACTCCTGGAAGCTACAGCATAACGGTGAAAGCTTCAGGAGGCGGGGCAATCCATGAAGCTACTTTAAACATCAACATAATTCTTCCACCACCGTCCTTCAACGTCATCTTGGATAAGAGTTCCCTTTCTCTACCAATAATAAAAGGTTATAATTCGACCCTTACCATTACGGTGAATTCTAAGACTAATTACTCACTAATCTGTGACCTATATGCTAGAGATACCCCAAGTGGTGTAAAGGTAACCTTAGAAATCAATAAGCTGAAAATAAATAGGCTGTCTCTGAACTCAACAAAGTTAAGTTTTACCGTTTTAGAACCTTTACCGGCAAAAGGAAACTACTCTCTTGTAATAATTGCAAGTTGTATGGGAATAGTAAGAAACGTAACGCTTAATATGCAACTGGTAGAGAAAATACCGTCTAAAATTACTGTTCCATTGAATAGAAGCAGTATAGTTTACGGGGAAGCTTTCAAGCTGGAAGGAAACATAAGTCCAGCACCACATAAGCTTACAAAGGCCTATGTTTATGTTTTGTTCGAGAACAATACGAAAGTAAAAGTTGGAGAGACTGATATTAACGAACAAGGTAAATTCAGTTTTGTCTATTCTCCTACGGAAGTTGGAGAATACATTATCTTAATTGAATGGCCAGGAACAGAGCTTTATCTTGATTCATCAACATCAGTTATGGTTTCTGTGAGCAAGGCCGCTACAAAAATTACATTAAAAACTAATGTGACTGAACTTCATTTAGGACAAACAGTCTTACTTAGTGGAAAAGTCACAACAGAAAAAGGTGAACCGATTTCAAATATGAATGTGAATATAACTATTCATTATAAAGGATTTACTTTCCATTCGATCGTAACTACAAATTCAACTGGAGATTATTCTCTGCCATTAAATCTAGCTGAAGGAAACTATGAAGTAAGCGCCTATACTGTAGGAAACAAGAACTATGCGCCTTCAAGTTCAGAAACTATAAAGCTTGCAGTAACTAAAGAGCCAGTAACTATGAGCGAGATATTATTCTTGGTTGTTGGATTCATTGTCGGAATAGCATTTGGAATCGCAATTAGCAGGCTTAGAAAAGTTAAATTTTAACTTAAAAGGGATTTTTCTTTCTCATTTTGTAACTTTCATGATTACCGCGCGCGCTATTAGGTGGACCTTGTGGCGAGTAAAGAGACTTATGGCGGGCATACGGTTGCTCTTGTTGGATGAAGAGGTGCCTGGAAGACTTCTCTAGGGTTAAAAGGTGGGGACTTTTCTATGTGTGTTGTGTTTTCTACTTGTGAAAAATATGTGCCGATTTGTCTCCTTTTTGTAGCCTAGCTTAACAGAATAATGGGTTAGTGGAGCATGGATAGGTTGCTTTATGCGTGTGGTGGTGCTCTGCAAGGCTTATAGCACACGTGTCACTAGGAATATAATAGGGGTTTTCTTTGATTGTTCTGCCTAAGCGCGCGCCTAAATATAGGTAAATTTTAAATCCGTCTTTGTGGTCGAATGTATTAAGCTAGACCTAGTGTTTTGGCGATTGGCCGTCTCTGGCTTTGAAATAGCGCGCTATAACTGACTAATGTTTCTCATGTTGGGGAAGGGCGCGTTCCTTATATATTTGTTTTGGGTGGACGGTTTTAGGAGCATAATGTCCGAGGTTGTGGAATTGTTGCAGGAAATAAGGTATGAGCTTAAAGAGCTGAGGCTCCTATATAAAAGGCTTGTTGATAGACTTGTACCAGGGGAGGAGCCTCTCGATGACGAGAAAGAGGCTATTGAGTCTAGTGATGAACTGGTAGGTGAGGATGAAGTTTTTAGGGTTTTTGGATAATGTTTCGGTTAGAGGCTGAGAGGAGGGTACTGGAATAAATTGAGATGCTTTATCCTTCGGTTAAAGCGAAGATCAAAGAGGTACTGCTGAGAATTACAAAACGACCCTGTGTCTCATAAGAGGTTTGATTTTTAGATTAGTTAACGAGAAGGGGTGCCGCTTATTCTTAACGGATATGAGGCATAAAATTAATTTTCCAATACGTGTTATCGCGTTAGGATTGCTGTTTCTTCGTGGCTAGAGGTAGCCGTGGGTGGGCGAGTATACGTGCAGTTCTTTTAGGCTGTATCTTGCAGATATTTGTCTCCATTTGTTCTTTATTTTCTCTCAGTCTTTTAGGTCTTGAGTGACTATGGTGTCGGCTACAGAAGATATGGCTAGGGCTGCGTGTAGGGAATCATATGTGACGCGCGCAGTGCGAGCTATTTCTCGGGCTAAATCTAGTGCTTCTAGGGAGGGTTCTATTAGCTTTATGGGGAGTGAAAGATATGCAAGTGAAGTTTTGTATGCTGCATCAACGCTATATTTGGAAAGAGCTCCAAATAACTCGAAGAGTACTAGTTTTGATCCGTAGGCTTCGAAATCTCCTGAGACGAGAGCTTCGAGTACATCGTGACACTTTTCGTAGTAGTCTGGGTGTCTTGTTGCAACATAAATGAAGATGTTTGTGTCAATGTATACCCGCTTCCCTGTCAAGGGACTCTTCGATTAGTCTTGCCGCGTCTATACTCCTCGGCCCGCCGAGGTAGCGGTCGGCTATGGTTTCGAGTATTTCTAGTGCTTCTTTGGGTCTGAGGGGCTGGAGGATTATTGCTCCTTTTTCTGTTTTTACTATGAAGCGGTCTCCAGGCTTGATACCTAGTTTCTTTCTCAGCTCCTCTGGTATCTCGACTTTGAAGTCGCTTGTCACGACAACTTCTTCCACAATTTGAAATTACTTTGTAAGTTTAATTAAGTTTTCTTGTAGCAGTTCAAAGCCGCGTTCAATATTCTGGTAAAGATTCGGTCAAGCTATAATATCGACTGGTTTAATTCGTTTTGACGTGGATCTGCCTAGGTAGCCTCGTTGTCTCCTTTTATTGATAAGCTTTATCACGACCGTGCGCGTTAAAGTAATGATTCTGTGCTGGATGTTGAGATGCGCGCTTCAATTGGTGTTTATAGGGATGGTTAATGTATAAGATAGGTAAATTTTAAAATTAAGTATGCATTTCATGGAAATGCGAAAAACAAGTATTTTGGTGATTTGCGTGTCACAGGCCTTGAAGATGATAATTCCATCTTCATTCATAAAAGTAGAGGGCTCTGAATCCACTTTATCCCGTCGTGTCAATGAGCATATTGAAAGATACATACGTCTCGTATTAGAAGATCCCTCAAATGTTGAAGCTGTGGCTGTGAAGCTCCTGAATGACGAGGAAGCGATGCTACTCTTTGCTTCAAAGATGATTGAGTCTATTAGGCGAGAGACAGAGGCTTCATGGCGTAGCTATCTGGGTTTCCTGAGAGCCGTTAAAGAGAAATTTAGGGATGCAGGAATAGACGTGAGCGAGGCTTTAGAAGTGGTTGTCGAGCATGACGAGTGGAAGCTCCGTTCATTGATGGAAGATTTGTCCAAGTATGTAGAGGTTATGGCGTCGTTTTTTGTTAACTATCAGGACGAGGCGGAGAGATACCTAGTTGTCTCGTTTGCCTTGCTTCTTCTCTTGGATTCATCGCTTAAGGCTGAGACGCCTCGTCAACTGCGTGCCATAGGTGAGAAGCTGGCTGGATTGGCTAGTGAACTTGAATCTTATCTTGTTACGTTTATGCTCATGGAAGAGAATTATAAGGTTGAAGGAGAATTTGAGGTCGCAAGATCGCCCGAAGAGTTGAGCAAGGTGCTAGGTCTTGAGTGAACAGTTTAAGCATGAAGCCCTGGTAGAAAATAGGTTTAAGAAGTCTTTTAGGAATATAGATTTAGAACATAGAGAACTTATATTTGAGAAGATGAAACGGTTTCTAAACAATGAAATTCAAGGTTAATATCTAAGGGGTTCATATAAAGGTTTGAAAAAGGTTAGAGTAGGAAAATACAGGATAATATACAGTGACCATGAGCTCTGTAGAGTTATTTTTTATGATGTGAGGCCTAGGGAATCTGCATATATTTGAATATTCTAGCTTAGACCTTTAGGTCAAGTTTCTAAGTGTAATTATGGTTTGTAGAGGAATGTATGGTTAAAGTGTTTTTTAAAGGATGCGCTTATTGAGTCAAACATATCATTATCTGTAGTTAACTTGCGCGAGGGCTTTCTCATGACAATAATGGTTCTTGTTCTTGACCGAGTATTTACTCTTTATTTTGTTCCTAGATGAGCATTAAACAAATAAGCTGTATTGGTGAAATTTTCGTCATGGATGGAAAGTTGAGGTTTACTATTATTTTGAGGAGGGAGGAGGAGGAGGGCGGGTATTTTGCTCAGTGTTTGGAGTTGCCTGGATGTATTAGTGAGGGTGAGACTAGGGAGGAGGCACTTGAAAACATAAAGGAGGCTATCAGGGGCTATCTTGAGGCTTTCCCCGAGGAGGCGGAGAAACTAAAAGATGAGGAGGAGCTGGTCGAGATAGTTGTCTAGTAGACTCCCTTTGTGTATGGGCTTGCTATAGAGAACTTGGCAAGATACCCTGCTTCTTCAGGTTCTCTATGGTCTCATCCAGAGGAACCGTTTGTTCATCTTTCCGCTCAGCGATGACAGCTAGGTCATGTAAATCCTCAACGAGCTTTTCATGCTCCTTAATCGGCACGTTGAATGCTTTCTTCTCCTCTTTCTCGTCGTTAACGTAGCGTTTGTCTGACATTCAATAAATATAATAGCTATTTTATTGTTAAATTTTACCCTGCCGAGCCATTGCGATCTAGTATCAGCGCCAAGCTTCCCGTAACTTATCCAGTTCCCTTAGGAGCTCCTTGTAGGCTTCTCGGCCTACCGGCTGGCCGGGCTCTGGGAGATCGATTTTCTCGAGAATTATTTTGCCGTCTTCTTCCCTGACTGTCAGGATGTCGCCCTCTTTTATTCCTAGGGCTTCGCGGATTGGCATGGGGATGGTGACTTGGCCCTTTCGTGTGACCTTCACGTGGGTCTTGGGTCTCATCTGAGGGAATAGCTCTTAGTGCTACTTTTTTAACTTTTTGTCATCTTGGTTGGGATATGGGTCTGCGGTGTTTCTGGGTTCTTCACTAGAGCGCTTAGGGAGCCGGCCCTGTCGTGTTGTCGGAGGAACTTGTGCTTCCCGTGATCGGGAAGAGGCTGTTTTTTGACCGCGGGTGTTCTGCGGGGCTTGATGAATATGTGGGGGTTGTGGAGGTTATAGGTAGGCAGTTTCCTACCCATGTGCTTGTTTATGACGAGCTAGATGTTGTGTTGATAGGTTTGACGGTCCTCGAGATCCTGAGTTTCGAAGTGGATCCGGTTACGGGGAAGCTTGTAGAAGGAAAGGTATACTTGCTCAGGGGCTGGATAGCTGGGGACCCGCTATTGTTATTGTGGGGCTTCTTGTTCCTTTGTGAGTAGTGTTCTCAGTTTTTCTATGAGTCTTAGGGTTTGCTGTCTGTGTGCTTCGAAGTTGAGTGGGGATAGGAAGTTGTGATAGTAGTTTGCGTGTAGGCGTTCAGTGTTTGCGAAGAGTGGCCCGAGGGGCTCTTTTAGCTGTTCGGATAGCTTCTCCACAATGTCTGCGTAGTCTCTGTGGCTGTAATGCGGCCATTTTCTCTTCTCGGCGATGGCGTTGAGGAGGGCTGCTGTGGCTTCCCAGTATTTTTCTCCTGAGTGTGGGAGGTCGCCCTTTTTGTAGAGGTCCTCGGCTTCGGCGAGATATTTGTTGGAGAGTTCTAGATATTTTTTGGTTCTAGTTTTCGAAGATGCTGTCTTGTTCTCCTTGCTCGATGTGCTCTTTTTAGTGTTTTCTCTAGCTTCTTGAGGACGAGAAATGTTCCCTTGTTTTTTAATTGTCCTAGTCTTGACAGCCTTTTTTTGCTCTGTTTAATTTTGTTGTCTCCTTGAATAAAACCATGTGTGTCATGTTTTGTATGTAAGACTTTTAAAGAGCTATCAGTTTTTAAAAAAGGAGTACACTGTGTCTGATGTCTGGACTTTGATTGATGAGCAAGATAAGAATTGGTCTTGGTTTATGGAGCACTATGAAGAGCTTGCCGAAAGGTTTGATGGAGAATTTGTTGCCATATACCAGCAAAGGGTTGTAGACCACGATAAGAATCTTCGCTCTCTGATGAAGAGGATTAGAAAGAAGTACCCTTTAAGCCGGGTTCTTGTGGAGTTTGTTAGTAAAGAAAAACTAGCCTTAATATTATGAGGGTCCATGTTGCTTTGACCCGAGGTTTGAGCCTCTTGCTCCATTTGTGAGGACTTTGCTTTATTTGAGCAACGATGGAAATAAGCTTATAAGTATGAGATTTAGAGACTTTGTAGACTTCGAAAAAAATATATATAGGAATTATCATATTAAATTTAATGAAGAAGGAAAAACTTCTCATGAAAAGAATGACAACCCTTCTTATAGCTTTATTCTTTATTGTTGCCTTTATTCAAGTAGCTTTTGGTGGTTTAGGTTCTTCTTATAGGCAGTATGGAACTTTGTCCGATGGAAGGAAATGGGAGAAGGTTTTCTTCACTGCTAATGCCAGGAATGATCCTTGGAGTATAGAGTGGCAACAAGGCTATGTGAGTGGTGTTCTTGATTTTCCCGAGCTTTCTAGTATAGATCCCAGCTCCGTGAAGGTAGTTATTACTAATGCAACTAACTTTGATCATTACCAAATTGGTAGCATTAGCGGAAACTCTCTATCGTTATATATTTACATTAAAGATAAAAATGCTTATACTCTTTGGGTTGAGGGATATGTTTACGCTGAGGAACCGAGATCCACTTCTGGGATTCCAGACTTAACAGTAGCTTATCCTGTGCAGTTTAGCCCTTCAACAGTTTCTCAGGGAGGTTCTTTAACGGTTAGTTGGACTGAGAAGAATCAGGGGAGTGGCCCCGCAGGGTCATACTCTACCGGTGTTTATTTGGGTATTAGTGAGTATGGGAGGGATTACTTGCTTGGACGTTTCACTAGAAGTGGGCTTGGCGCTGGCCAGTCTGCCAGCTATACTGCGTCGTTCACTATACCGCAGAGTATTCCTCCTGGGTCCTACTATGTGACAATATTCATTGATGACCTTAATTCTGTTGTGGAGTCTAATGAAAATAACAATGTTGGTAGTAGTACTCCAAGTAAGGTTAACGTTGCAAGCAGTACTGGAACGATACGCGTCATAGCGCAGTATGTTGACGGTGTTGCGGCTTCAAACGCGAAGGTATATGTGGATGGCCAGCTGAAGGGCTATACTGACAGTAGCGGCACCTTAATGGTAAGTGTCCCGGCGGGCTCTCACTCGGTTCAAGTTTCACAAGACGTAATGGGCATCACGAACAAGTACGTTTCGGACACTGTTTCTGTCTCTGTTCCAATAGGCACGTGTGTGGATGCCAAGGTCGTGCTTAAGTGTCAGGGTGGTTGCGTACAGATTACTAGTGGGTCTGCGAGCCCAAGTAGTGCTAAGCCAGGAGACGCTGTGACTGTAACTGTTAAGTATGTATTCTTTCACTGTTGCTCTGGCTGTTGCGTTGTAAAGGCGAACGCTTTCGGTGATTGGGCTAAGACAACCCAGCTTGCAGTTGTGCATGACGGCTGTGAGGGGACGTTCCACACAGAGATAACGAAGACGTTCACGTTTACACTTCCAGCAACAATTGGTCCAGGGACGCACTATGTAAGAGTGGGATTTAACTATGACTATTCGTTCAAGAGTAGCTATGATGACCTCGCATCGACAGACCACATAGACATACCAATTGGCGTCGCTGCTCCTGGCTATGTGTTGACAGTTAATGTCAAGCATGCTGATGGGTCAGCCGTCCAAGGCGCCTATGTCTGTGCAGGTGGGACTTGTGCCTATGCCGACAGCTATGGGACAGCTAGGCTTAGCCTTCAGCAGGGTACATATACCGTGAAGGCGACGAAGGACTACGACATCTCTGGGACAAAGATAAGCTACTACGGGGATCAAAGTGTAACCGTGACGGGTAGCACAAGTATTGATCTAAATGTAATGCCCCAGGGCGGTTGCTTCTATTTGAGGAGCTTCCAGCTCAGCAAAAGCAGTCTCAATCCTGGAGAAACTGTGAGCGGGAGTGCTGAGTGGGTTTTCGCGAAGTGCTGTCCAAGCTGTATCGTCTATGCAGTTGTCTATGACCAGGCCGGTAAAGAGGTGGCAAGGCTCTGGCAGGGAGGAGACTCTGGCTATACGCACCAAGTAATAACGAAGACATTCACGTATACTGCACCCAGTACGCCGGGCACATATTGTCTGACACTAAATGTAGCCTACGACTACTCCCCACCGGGTCCAAGCCAGGGCATAACGGGAAAGACCTGTTTCACGGTTAGCCAGCAAACCGTTCTGGATGGACAGATAACTGGTGTTAATCCCAGCAGTGTGAGTGCTAGCCCGGGTCAGAGTGTCCAGTTCACCTTTACTGTAAAAAATACTGGGAACGTTGTTTCGGACTATCACGTGTATTTTCCAGATGGGAGCCTATTCGGCTACGTTAGCGGAACAATCACTCTGAACCCTGGACAGCAGGGCCAAATAACACTGACTGGCACTGTGCCCAGCGGGGCTCAGCCTGGAAGCTACAGTGTAGACGTATACTTCGAGATGGCTCAGCATGGGCAACCATGGCAGAAGACTCAGAAGTGGGGAAGTGTGCAGGTAAACGTCCAGGGGCCGCAGCCGGGATACATAAGGGCGACGATTACAAACAACGATGACGACACGCTGGATGTCTACTTGTATATTGATGGAGCGTTGAAGCTTTCAGCGCTTAGCAGGCCTCCGGGCTCAACCTTTACATCTGACCCCATCTCTGTTCAGGGAAATATACAGCACACAGTCACTATAAAATGGAGGGATCCAGACACCTCCCAGGAGTACTCGAAGAGTGTCAACGTCTATGTACCACAGGGACAAACTGTTACAGCGACCCTCACGATAGACCTTCACACCGCAGGATCGCCAAAGCTAGAGATCACGCATAACTTTCCGAGCCAGGTTACCTCTGGCAACACTTTCTCTGTGACTGTGAGTGTGAGGAATAGTGGAACGGCTGACGCTACAAACGTTGCTTCGGGTATTTCCTGGAGTGGAGACGCGTTTTCCTCGCTTGGCTGTACGGGTACATGGAGGAAGGATAGGCTTGTCCCCGGCGAAGCCATGCAGTATACTTGTAGCCTAAAGGCTGGTAAACCTGGGACATACACTGTAGAGGTTTCAGCGGTCGCCGACTCAGGCGTGTCAGCGAAGTCCACGATCCAAGTGGTAGTCTTAGAGGCGAAGGACACTACTCCTCCAAGCGTAAAAGTTATAGCACCTGCGGGAGGAGAGGTTCTTACTCCTGGTACAACCTTCAGGATAAAGTGGCAGGCAACCGACAATATCGGGGTGGCAAAGATAAGCATATACCTCTACCAGGCATCCGGACTGGCTTCTGTGATAGCTAGTAACATCCAGAATACTGGCTACTACGACTGGACAGTACCAGACAACCCTGGAAGCTACTATATACGCATAGTAGCAGTAGACACCTCAGGCAACACAGGTACAGCAGACAGCCCACAATTCACAATAGCACAGATACAGCAAAAACAGCCCCCCACACTAGCCCTTAACAATCCCCAGATAAACAGTCTAACGGTAACCATCAGTGGAACAGCTACACCAGGCTACACTGGTGCAACAATAACCCGGATACACTGGGATTGGGGGGACGGCAAGAGCGAGGACACGTGGCTACCAGCAACACACACATACACAACCCCCGGAACATACACAGTAACAGTTACAGCCTATCAGTCCGATGGCCTTACAACAGCGAAGACAATAACCGTAACGCTACAAGCAACAAACAAGCCACCAGTAGCAGACTTCTCTTACACCCCATCAAACCCTCTGACTGATGAACCTGTAAGCTTTACCGACAAATCCTACGACCCCGACGGAAGCATTGTCTTTTGGCGCTGGGACTTCGGCGACGGCACAACCTCTAGTGAAAGGAACCCTAAGCATACTTACCTTTTTCCTGGGACATACATGATCACCTTAACAGTTAGGGACGACAAGGGGGCCGAAAAAGTCATAAGTAAGACTATATATGTGAATAAAAAAGAGACTATTCCTAAGGAGGTAGCTCGAAAACTATCTGAACTAGCGAGAGGAAAATCTGCTTTCTTCAAGAGTCTAGCTGAATTTATAGATACAAAAACCGATCCTAGAAAGTATTTAGATCAATTTGCTAGTGACTTAAGGAATCTAGTAGAATTTCTTGGAAAACCACCGGAAAACGTAGAGGATTTCTCGAAAAAAATATTAGAAGACTTTTTAATGCAAATAGTTGATCCTGAGGGCATTACTGACACGGCTAACGCTCTGGGTAAAATATCAGTTGTCACGGCTTACGCTTTTGGGGAATTATCAGATGTTAACTTCTGGTATGTGATCTGGACAAATGAACCTTTAAAAAGTGATCTGAAAGAGCTTGCCATAGAAATGAGTAAAACTGCAGCTTTGTTTGATGAAGAAGCAAATTGCTGGGAAGGAATTACCACAGGAAAATGTGATATTAATTATCTCAAGGATGTTCTTAATAGAGAAAAGGATCAACTAATAAGGCTAAAGGCGGCGGTTAATAAAAAAATTGAGAGTGTTTTATCTACGTTTAGAAACCCTTCACCAGGAGTAGTTTTAGATGATTATAAAAGAGTTGTAGAAGGTAATATCCTCAAATATGAACTGCCTCCCCCATCCTATCCATATGAAGCTGTGGAAGTCTCCCTAGAGCAGACGCCGAAACCAGCTAAAAACTTCTGGGAGTTCTGGATAAAGGATCCATCCTATGATATCGAAATATATTCCCATTACTATTACTTTCCTTTATCTGGGCAATGTAGAAAGAATGAAAGGCAACTAGCAACAGGTGCTTGCTTAGTGGACTGGTCAGACCGCAACAGATTTGGCTCGATGTCAGCTACTTGGAGCGTAAATGATTTGTATCCCCCAGGAACTTTTCAATATGACGGTCTTCAGCTTATAATCAGAGTAAAGAATCTTGGAGGGGATAATGCTTTTACCTTCTGGACTGATGAGGGTATAAAGGAAGCGCAGATAAGAGTAAAGGTTGTCTATAAGTCATCAGGAAAATATATTCAACTATACTCTTTTGGAGCTCAACAAATAGAAAACCTTCGTTCAAACCTTATTATAATCTTGGATAATTATTTAGAGACCGCGAAGAAATTATATGAAAAATTGTAATACGAAATCAATTTTTTCTAAAATTAAATTATTTTTCAAGAGTATTCTTGATTATAATAATCAATATGAATATTGCGCATAGATGCCATCCTCTTCATGGCCATCGGGTAGAGAGGTGTGTTTGGGCTCGGATCTATGGAGATTTCGCGGCATTATTTGTGAGCTTTTTTCTAATCTTTGTTTTGGCCTGTTGACTTTGGTTCCACAAGTTTTATAAGGGCTTGTGGATTTATATTCCACATGGGTTTCCTTAGAGAGATAACTGAGGAGTACCTGGGGGCGCTTAGGTATGTGAAGGAGGTTCCGAGGGATGTGGAGCTTCCCGTTGGTAGGGATATTGTTGCGCTTGTTGGGCCGAGGAGGGCTGGAAAGACGTTTTTGATGTTGAGGCATGCTAAGGACTTGCTGGACTCTGGGAAGCAGGCCCTCTACGTTTCCTTCGACGAGTTTCAGTTTCGAGGGATTGATGCTAGGAAACTTGCCGAGATGGCGAGAGAGGAGTATCCTAGTGGCGAGGTCTACTTGTTTCTTGACGAGGTTCAGGAGTGGGAGGGCTGGGACGTCAAGCTCCGCTGGCTTCATGACGTGAAGGATTTCTTCCTGTATGTTACTGGGTCTTCGTCTGTTCTCCAGTCTTCTGAGATTCCGAGCAGGCTTAGGGGTCGTTATGTTTCTGTTCTTCTATTGCCTTTTTCGTTTAGAGAGGTTTCTCGCCAAGAGAAAATCGACGTTGTAACTTTTAGGGAGAGGGGTGCTATTAGGGCGTTGCTCAACGATTACTTGACGTGGGGAGGCTTTCCTGAGGTTTGGATTTATAGGAGTAGGGAGAAGCTGGTCTCCCTGTTGGAGACGATGTTCTATAGGGATGTGATGGAGAGGCATAGGGTAAGGGATACCGCTGTTTTTTTGGAGGTTGCCCGTCTAGTTATCTCTAGCTATTCGTGTCCTGTGACGTGGCACTCGGTTCGCAGGTCTTTGAAGTCTTCCGGTGTAAGTGTGGATGTGAAGACTGTTATGAGCTATGTGGAGTTCATGAGGCAGGCCTACCTGGTTTTTCTCGTTAAGAGGTTCACGTATTCTGATCGGGAGGCTTTGGCGGCGCCTAAAAAGATATACCTCGTGGATCCGGGCATAGCCACGCTCCTAGAGAAGCCAATGGACAAGGGGAGGAGGGCTGAGAACGTTGTTTTCCAGGAGCTGGTGAGGAGGGGATACGAGCCGTACTACTATGTAACGAGGAGCGGCAAGGAGGTTGACTTCGTAACGAGAAAGGAAAAAATGATTGTCGAGGTTGCTCTAGAGGACTGGGAGAAACATGTCGGAAAGGTTGCTGAAGCCGCAAGGGAGCTAAGGGTAAACGAGGCCACCATTGTTACATGGGATGCAGAGGGAGAAGAAAAGGTTGGGAACCGCAGGGTAACTATAGTTCCTCTCTGGAAGTGGTTGCTCCAAGAGACAACAAAAAGCAAAACATAGTTACTGGACAGGATTTCTAAATGCTTTTTGAATGTAGCTGTGGGGGTGAGATGAAGACATTCTCCGTTTGGGTTCTTATAGATGACTTGTGTTATAGTTTCTCGTATATGTTTTCTCTTTTTCCGATACTAATAATAATGATAGTACATTGTGCAGGATAGTAGATGATTCTATAGTCCCCTACTCTTGTTTTGCATAAATTTGAAAGCTTTCCTCTTAGTGTTTCATCACAGGAAGGGTTTTGTGCTATTTCTAGGAGTCTTTCTTGAATCCTTTTGGAGACTGTCTCTGGTAGTCCAGTTAGTTCTCTTTGTGCTGGTCTTTCGAATTCGAGTTTGCAGGTCAAGCTTGTTTCCCTAACTCTGACATTTTTTCGATCACTATGTAGGCTTCATCGTCTAGGAGTGTGTCAAGTGTGTCTATATAGGCTTCGACTTCCTCTGCGTATCTTCGGGACCATTCGGCCAGTGTGTCCCTGTTTTCTTCTTTGTATTCCTCCAGGAGTTTGAGGAGGGCTGAGGTAGCCGATATCCACGCGAAGAGGAGGTAGCGTGTATATATTGATAGCTGTAGGGTTTCTTGGAGTCCTCTATGCCAGAGCGTGTCTGCCAGTTTTTCAAGGCCGAGCTGGGAGAGTTTCTCTAGGAGCCATGCGTCGTAGTCGACCATTGCTGAGAGACCGTAGACAAGGTCTTCGGCGTGCCTGTAGCCTGTGTCCCGGATGAGCCTTGCAGTTTCTCGTGCCGCCTCTTTTTCGAGCTCCATTAATTCTTTGAGCTTGTCGCTTGGTAAGGGAGTAATTTTTTGATTTAATTCGAGTAGGGGTAGCGATATCCGGAGCCAGAACTTTTCTGCCAGTGACGGGAAGTCTTTTTCGATGTTTTTGGTGTTGAGTGCTTGTGCTATTTCGGAGGATAGGCTTTCCTCTAAGGCTTTAGCTATTTTTTCGGTGGTGTCGCCTAGCATGTTTCTGAGTTTCTCGGCTAGAATGGGGTTGAACGTCCTAGTTAAGGCGAGGCTGGGTAGTGTTGTATATTTGCTTGTGTATTCTTTAAGAATTATTGCTGTCGCCATTTCTCTAAACATTTGTCTCTGTTATTCTTCATGTAGGGATAAAATATAAAAATTGCCTGTTTCTGAGTTTTGGATGAGTTTCAGAGGGCACATTGTGGATGTATTTGTTTTATCTTCTTCTGTGTCGAGCTCTGGACCTCGAGGGGTTTTACACATGTCTGACATATTAGCATGTAATTATCGTAGAACTCTCGGATAATACTAGGTCGACAAGCTATATAACGAAGGGGTGGAGGTATTGGAGCTGGAGCTTGTTTTGTCCGGGGAGATTGAGAAAAAGCTTGGGGAAGTGTCTGTGAAGATGGAGATGAGTATTGAGGGGCTCGCCTTGGATGCATTCAAGGGAATGAATGAAGGGATGGATCCTGCCGAGAGGGCAGAACTATATTTAAGGCTCTCTGAGAAGTATCTTAGGGACGCGGAGGAGCTGTTAGCTAAGGGAGACCTTGTCCAGGCTTCTGAGAAGCTTTGGGGCTCGGCGGTGCTTATGGTTAAGGCTGTTGCGGCTAGTAGGGGTGTCTCGGTCTCTTCTCATGGCGAGCTATTTAGCTATGTTAGGAGGCTGGGCGAAGAACTGGGGGATCCCGAGCTCAGGAGGCTCTTCTCTGTGGCTAGCACGTTGCACCAGAATTTCTATGAGAATTGGCTGAGTGGGGACGTTGTAAGAGAGTACGCGGAGGACGTAAAGCAGTTGGTTGGGGAGCTCAAGAAGCTGGTAAGATTCTAGCACTGTTTATTCCCGCTGGAAGATATTCTGCGAGCAGTCCTTCCCACATGACTTTAAGATAGACTTTACCCAGTCCCGAAGTGTTTTTTGATTGCTATGTATTCATTGAGAATGACTTTACTCTCTTTTGGTCCAAAACTTTTCCTCTTCTCTATCCAGTTCTTTCTCTGCTTCTTCGGCACTGCCCTGACAGCACTTCCACACCCTTCCCCAGAGGTCAAATGGCTCCAGCAGGATTTTGCCGTTTTCGACCCTTAGTTCTAGGAGGGTTCCTTCATCGATGCTAAGCATTTCTCTTATTCTCTTCGGTACAACAATGATTCCCCCTTTTATGCACCTTGATTATCTCCTTCTGCATATTACATCACCTCGTTGCTTGGGCTGACTTATAGCTTTAACCCTAAGTTGGATATGCGAGTTACTGGAAAGGGTTCAAGCGCTGTCCTTAGATCAGAACTAAGTGGCTCAATTAGGGACGAAAAGTTGGACTCCTTCGGGTTTCCCTTCTCTATACAAAGAGACTTCTCGTAGCCCTTTTTGGTTTTTTCTAGGTTAAGCTTTTCGTCAGGAGGTAGTCGTGGTTCCCTAGGATTTATTTGCTTGAAGCTTTATAAGATAGAGTAATATTTCTATAACTGTGGAAAATGTAGTTTCGTTGGAGCTGTTTTTGCCTAAACGTATAGCTGAAAGGCTGAAAAAGGAGTCCGAGAGGGTGGGAGCGTCAGAGGAGGAGCTTATAGTTGAGGTTTTGTCGGAGAGGTTTGGTGAGGATATCGACCCAGCATCAGAAGTCGAGATGCATTTGAGGTTGTCAGAAAAGGAGCTCATGGAGGCGGAGGAGCTTCTGAGGAAAGGAGACTACTTACAGGCTTCCGAAAAGGCATGGGGAGCCGCGGCCCAAATGGTTAAAGCCGTGGCGGCAAGGGAGGGGAGGACGATCAGGAGCCACGGTGAACTGCACCGGGAGGTCGCGAGGATCGTCAAGGAGACGGGAGACGAGGAGCTGAGAAGGCTTTGGCAGTCCGCCGGGATGCTTCACCAGAACTTCTACGAGAACTGGCTTCCACAAGAAATGGTTGAAGGGAACATTAGGGACGTAAAAAGGTTTATCGAGAAGCTGAGACAGCTTTTGAATAATTAGCGAGCGCTCGCGCTAACTTGATGCTAAACACTTATATCGAAGAAAGGATAAGAAAGGAGTCTGAGAAGAGGGGCGTGTCGGAGGAGGAGCTTGTCGTGAAGATCTTCTCGGAGACTCTTGGGGAGAATCTTGATCCCGATACAAGTTGTGAGTTGCACCTGAAGCTCTCTGAGAAGTATTTGAGAGAGGCCGAGGAATTCCTGGCTAAGGGTGACTATGTGCAGGCATCTGAGAAGGCTTGGGGTGCAGCGGCT
>Ga0209739_100156_pt1 | contig 30548 bp, 33 predicted proteins | sample JossMetagenome_2_FD_184729 | JGI IMG/M metagenome (GOLD analysis project Ga0209739, IMG submission 184729) | Hot spring sediment microbial communities from Joseph's Coat, Yellowstone National Park, USA - JC3_ASED (SPAdes) (version 3) | ecosystem: Environmental > Aquatic > Thermal springs > Hot...
CCCAGGGCTTTGGAAGTGTTTCCTTTATACTAAGAATGAGCTTTTGGGCTTTTGGATTAAACTCAAGAACCTTTACGTTAACATTTTCCCACTTCTTTGGCATACTGCCATCATATGAAACCTCGTCCTTTGGCACAAAACCCTCCAAACCTTCAAAGAGTTCCACTATAACTCCCTTTTCTGTTATATCCACCACCTTGCCGGACATAACTTTGCCTTTGCTTATAACTTCCTTTGCCTTTTCCCATGGGTTAGGCTTTAGCTCCCTAAGGCTTACAAAGATAAACTCGCCATCTTTGGGTATTCTTTTAACCTTGACCTTGAGCCTCTCACCTACCTCTGTGTAGTTGTAGGGATTTTTGTCCCTACCCCAAGAGAGTTCTTCCTTTGGCAAGAATGCTCTTAGCACATTCTTTATCAGCAGTGTAATCCCTTTCTCTGGGTCTATTTTGATAACTCTGCCCTCTATGACATCTCCCACCTTTAACTGCTTGAGGATTCTCTCCTTCTTTCTCTTTTTGATCAGCTCTATAAAATCCTTTTCAGTCAGAACGATCTTTAGACCTTCCTTTGTGTCTGAAAGTTCCTTTATCTTTGCTACTACTCTTGAATTCTTTCTCAGTCCTTGTCGGGCTTCAGATTTAGGCAGGATCGCCTTTAGACCACTGATATTAACCACATACGCGTCATCTAAAATCTCCTCTACTCTACCTTCTACAAACTTACCTTTTTCTTGAGCAGACTTTAAAAAGCCATAGAGCCTCTCTTTGAGATACCTTTGGAAAGACAGAACGGGCACACCACCTGAAAATTTAACCAAGATGCCCTTTACTTCGTCCCCCTCTTTGGCTTGTGGCGGCAGTTCTTCCCTGGGCATTATTGCCTCTACCTTGTAGCCCACATCAATGTATGCAGTCCTATCGTCTATTTTGACGATCCTTCCCCTTACCACCTCCCCCTTCCTTAAAACTCTGTTTGGCACAAGCTTTTCTTCTAATAGGTTTTCAAACCTTTCCATTTCACCCATGGGTAAATTATTATAAGCAATTTTTTAAATCAACCTATCCAAAAGAACGGTAAGAAAGTACACTACGCTCACATACCCGTTTACTGTAAAGAATGCTTTGTTTATCTTGGAAAGGTCGTGCTCCTTTATTAGACTGTGTTCATACACAAGAAATAGACCGAGTACCAAAAGTCCCAAAAGGTAAATGGGACCTAAGAAATCCACCACAAAGAGTAAGGCTAAGAGGGAAAGAAAGGTTACAGCATGAAAGAGTCTGGCGATCTTTAGGGCTCTTCCAATGCCATACTTTACTGGGATGGATTTTAGATTGTGCGCCCTGTCAAACTCATAGTCTTGAATTGCATACAGCACATCAAACCCCGCCACCCAAAAAGCCATACCCACACCCAAAAGCAAGGCGGGTTTTGATATGCTTTCATTAAAGGCAATATCCACTGCGAGGGGGATCAAAAAGTAAACCAAACCAAGCACCAGGTGTGGATAGTAGGTGACCCGCTTGGCGTAAGGATAAAACCAAAGGAGAAAAACCACCAAAGGAGCCAACAGGAAGGTAAGCAGGTTTATCATAAGGCAGGAAAGGAGGAAGATACCCCCAGATATTAGAACAAGTTTTTTTATATCCTCTTGAGAGAGCTCACCCCTTGCATGAACCCAATCCTTTGTTCTCGGGTTTAGCTGGTCTATGGGAAGGTCAATGAGCCTGTTGAGGGACATACCCAACGTCCTTGCGGACACAAAGGCAACAAGCACCCAAAAGAGCTTCCAAAGGGATGGGAACTCTTTTACCAACAAAACTATTCCTGCCAGTAAGAAGGGAAGGGCAAAGATGGTGTGTTCAAACTTTGTAAGTTCTGCGTAAGCCTTTAGCCTCATATATCAAAGATAACCTCCGCCAAATAGCCGTCCTCCAACTTTTCCACCTTGAGCCTGTGATAGGTGGCTGCCTTTATGACGAGCTTTGAGGGGTGCCTTTCTGGATCAAAGGTACCGCCCTTTAGCATCAGTTTAACACCATCCTCTTTAAACTCCACCCTTTCACAGTGGCTTATTATCAACTTTTCCTTTTCGTGCAAGACCAAAAGCTGGTTTATGGCGTCTGCCAAGAGGTAGGGTAGTTCTCCTTGAACCTCCAACTCCACTTTTTTGTCTTTGCTGACCTTTTCTATGTCTGTGATCTCGTTAAAGGTGGCAAGAATGGCTTTGCAGAATAGTTCCTCCAAGCTCTTTGCCCTTACCCTTATACCCGCATCTGCGGTGATGTCCTCTATGATTTCATAAAAGCTCATATCCCAAGCACATCAAACATGCTGTAAAAGCCGGGTGGTTTTCCTTTGATCCACCGGCAAGCTTCCAAGGTGCCCTTGGCGAAGATGTCTCTGGAGACTGCCCTGTGGGTAAGCTCTATCCTCTCTCCAAAGCCCAAAAGATACAGAGTATGCTCTCCCACCACATCTCCACCTCTCAGAGACATAACGCCTATCTCCTCGCCCTTTGGGTCTATGCCCTCCCTTCCGAACTTTCCCACCTGTGAGGGGTCTTTGCCCAAGGCGTTAGCTACCACCTCCAAGAGCTTTAGGGCGGTTCCGCTTGGTGCGTCCTTTTTAAATCGGTGGTGGATCTCTAAAATTTCCACGTCAAAGCCCTTGTCCTTTAGGGCTTTAACCGCTATCTCTGCCAACCTAAAGAGAAGATTGACTCCCAAGCTCATGTTGGGAGAGAGAAGAATGGGAGCATACGCTGAAAGTTCTTTTAGCTCCTCCACCTGCTGTGGGCTAAAGCCCGTGGTGCCTATGACCACTCCCTTACCCGCATAGGCAGACAGCTTGGCATGGGCTAAAGCAGAGAGAGTATTTCCCGTAAAATCCACCACTACATCTCCAAGGGGTAAAACGTCCTCCAAGTTGGAGGTGAGCGGTGCAGACTTGAACTCTTCCATACCCACCGCTTCTCCTAAGCTTTGCCCTCTGACGCAGTCGGGGTGTTCAACGCCCGCAACTACCTGCAGGTCTGAATACTCAAGGGAGGCCTTGAGGATAGCCCTGCCCATTCTACCGAGGGCTCCGCACAGGATCAGCTTTGTCATTCTTCCTCTCCAAAGATCATGTCTTCAAGCTCATCCACCGCCTCTTCCGCCTGATCCGGTGGAACCACCGATGGATAGAGGGCAACTTGAACACCCTCCGTAAAGAGTAGCCTGCTTATGATCTCCTGAAGCTTTTCTAGCTCCTCCGGAGTCACATCATTTCTGATGCTCTCCTCAATGGGCTTAGAGGTTAGGAAAAAGCCTACCAATGCAAAAGGTACTGCATAGGTTTGTTCTTCCATGACACTCTCCTTTTCAAGTTTTGCTAAACATATTAACACACTTTCTTTTGAACAAGTTCTGTGAAAAATTCCACCAGCTCCTCCCAAGTTTTAGTTCCTAAATCTCCTTCCTTTTTAGACCTAACGGAGACGGTTCTGCCTTCCATCTCCCTGTCTCCCACCACAAGGATGTAAGGGACCTTTTGCAACTCCGCAGTCCTTATTTTGGCGGAGAGTCGCTCCTTTCTGTCATCCACTTCCACTCTGAAGTGCCTTTCTGTTAGGAAATTCTTAAGCTCGGTCGCATAAGGTATATGTTTTTCAGAAACTGGGATCACCCTTGCTTGGACAGGTGCGAGCCAGAAGGGCAAAAGCCCCGCATAGTGTTCCAAAAGAACACCGGTGAACCTTTCTATTGACCCAAAGATCGCCCGGTGGATCATGTATGGTCTGTGTCTTTTGTTGTCTGGTCCTACGTACTCCATGTCAAAGCGTTCTGGCAGGTTAAAGTCAAACTGAATGGTGGAACACTGCCAGAACCTACCTATGGCATCCTTGATCTTTACGTCTATCTTGGGACCGTAAAAGGCACCACCGCCTTCGTCTATCTCGTAGCTTAAGTTTAGAGTTTCTACTGCCCTTTTAAGGGCATTCTCTGCCTTTTCCCACTGCTCTTCGGAGCCGATGTAAAGGGGTGGCCTTGTGGATATATAAACCTTAAAGTCCTCAAAGCCAAAGGTTTTTAACATCTGCACCGCAAAGTCCAAGGTTTCAAGGATAACATCCTCCACCTGCTCGGGTGTGCATATTATGTGGGCGTCATCTTGGGTAAAGCCCCTCACCCTCATTAGCCCGTGCAGAACTCCGGAGAGCTCGTACCTATAAACCGTGCCAAGCTCTGCCAACTTCAGAGGAAGCTCTTTGTAGCTTCTTACCTTACTCTTGTAGATGGCCACATGGAAAGGACAGTTCATAGGTTTAACAAAGTATTCCTCCTGCTCCATCTCCATGGGTGGATACATGTTCTGACGGTAATACTCCAGGTGCCCGCTGGTTTGCCATAGTTTTGCCTTTCCCACATGGGGTGTATAAACCAGTTGATAGCCCCTCTTTAAGTGTTCTTCCTTCCAAAAGTCCTCCAAAACTTTTCTGTATATTCCACCCTTTGGAAGCCAGAGCACCAAACCTCCCCCTATGTCTTCGTCTATGAGGAACATCTCCAACTCTGCGCCCAGTTTTCTGTGGTCCCTTCTCTTTACCTCCTCGTAGAACTTCAGCCTCTCTTCAAGCTCCTTTGTGTCCCAGTAAGCTATGCCGTAAATTCTTTGGAGCATGGGCTTGGAAGGGTCTCCTTGCCAGTAGGCTCCCGCTATGTGAGTTAGCTTAAAGGCACCCACCATACCAGTGGAGGGCACATGGGGACCCCTGCAAAGGTCTATAAAGTCCCCCTGCTCATAGACGGATATAACATCGTGAGGGTCTATGCGCCTGATTATGTCAAGCTTGTAATGTTCCTTTAATTGTTCAAAAAGTCTAATGGCAGAATCCCTGTCCAGCTCCCTCCTCAGAATGGGATAGTTTCTCTCTATGATCTCCTTCATCTTCTGTTCTATCTTGGGTAGGTCCTCCTCTCTGATCCTTGTTCCTTCCACCTCTACGTCGTAGTAGAAACCTTCTTCCGTGGTGGGTCCCACTCCAAGATGGACCACTTCCTTACCGTATATCTCCTTTAGAGCTTGAGCCATTATGTGAGAAAGGGAATGGCGCATGATCTCCAAGCTCTCTGGGTCCTCCTTGTATATGGGCACGAGCTCTCCAGACTCCCTTATGGGTGTCTGAAGGTCGATTATTTTACCGCCCAGCTTGGCGCCAAGGGCGCCCTCTATTCCAACCTCTTTAAAGAAATCTCCAAGCTTTTTACCCTCTTCCACTTCGTACTCTTTACCCTTTAGAACTACCCTCAGCATGGTTCAAAAATTATAAGCCCTGTATAAAACTTCTATAGGGTGCAGTACCTTTATGCCCGTTGCCATCTCTATTTGGTTGCTGGCGAGGGGGCAATCGGATACCACAAGGTCTGCCTTTGCGCTGATTATTTCCTCAAAGAGCTTGGAGCCCACCTTGTATGCCATGTCAAAGGTCTGCTTTTTTACACCAAAGGTGCCATCGTGTCCAGAGCACCTTTCAATGAGCCTAACCTTGGTGTCGGGGATTAACCTCATAAGTGCTGCAGCCTTGTAGCCCACGTTCAGGGATTTGAGGTGGCAGGGGATATGGTAGGCTATGTTGCCCATGGAGACCCTAAAGTCTTGGTTTAGTCTTCCCTTTTCCTTTAGCTTCCAAAGGTAATCATGCACATCAAAAACCTTTTCGGAAACCAGCTTGACGTCGGGGTCATCGGGCAAGAGCAGCGGATACTCGTACTTTATCTGCAGGGCACAGGTGGGCACGGGCACTACTATGTCGTAACCTGCAGATACGTAGGACTTTAGAACCTTGACGTTATGCTTTGCTTTTTCTATGACCGTGTCTATGTCTCCCACATCAAAGAAGGGAATGCCACAGCACTGAACTTCTGGAATTTCCACCCAAAGGTCGTTCTTTTCTAAAACTCGTAGCAGTGCTATGCCCTTTTCCAAGTAGTTATAGTTAAAAAGACAGGTGCTAAAGAGGGCAATCTTTCCGTTTTCGCCTTTGACGGGTTTTCTGTTTTCTTTGTACCAATCCACCAAAGTTTGAGAGTTTATGGGTGGCAGTTTTGCCCTCCTGTCTATGCCCATGAAGTTCTCCAGAATCACCCTTACAGGCTTTGTGTTGTTTAGCTTGTTTACTATGCCAGCAAAGGGTACCGAAAGCCTGCCCACCAAGTCTGTATTTACCATAAATCTGTCCGTTAGCTTGGCTCCTTTGTTTTTGAACTTCCACACTTTATACCTCAAAGAAAGGTGGGGGAAGTCTATGCGCCACTCGTGGGGTGGAGTGTAAGGGCACTTAAAATAGCACTGCTTACAGTGAAAACACAGCTCCAAAGGAAGGGCTAACTCCTCTTTGCTCAGCTTTTCCACATCATCATCGTGCCGGTCCACCGCATCAAACAGGGCTGGGAAGGAAGGGCAGTAGGTAACGCACATCCTACAATCCTTACACTTTGAATATACTCTTTTTGCCTCCTCCCAAAGAGCTTGCTCGTCCAGAAACTTCGGGTCCTTGATGTTGAACTCAAAGTCCTTTGTGCCACCAATGTCCATCTTTCTACCTCCTTTTTATAAAGAGTATTATATGCAAATAATTTGCAATTGTCAAACTATAAAGGGAGGTTGTTCTAAAAATACAAAAGCAAGGAAGGAACTTTTGAAGGTCGCCTCAGCGTTCAATAGTTTTTAGCCTTCTCTGTAATGTAGCTGAGCACTTGGTTTGGGTCTCCCTTTGGGTCCACGCCTCTATAGATTTTCTCCACCTTTCCCTCCGGGTTTATTAAAACCGTGTCCCTTGAGCACATGCCAAAAAACAGCTTAACTCCGTAAGCTTTGGCTACTTCGCCTTTTGGGTCCGAAAGTAAGCTATGTCTAAAGTTGTATTTCTCTTTGAACCTCTTTATAGCGGGCACATCGTCAGTGCTTACGCCAAAAACTACTGCGTTGTTGGAAAGGAACTTATCATAGAGCCTTGAATACTCTTTGCCCTGTGCGGTGCATCCGGGCGTGTCCGCCTTTGGGTAAAAGTAAAGAACCACCCATTTGCCTCTGTATTGGGAAAGCTGAACCGGTTTGCCCTGGTCACCCAAACTATACAAAACTGCACCTGTTCAGTGCAGGCGTCCCCTGACCAGGAAGAGGGACTAACCTGCTTGCCACTCCTACCCAATCCCCTAAGAGAATTACCCTCTTTAGGGGAGAAAAGTCCCTAAAACTCTCAAGGCAGGAGAAGGCAAGGGCTACGGAAAGAACTCGCCAGCTTTTTTGTCCCGCTTGAGTGGGACCCCTCACCCGTTCCATCTTGCGGTTTACGGTTTGTTGGGTAGCTGACTCACTCTTTCCGCTGCCTATCAAAAACTTAAGCAATAGCTTTAATTCTTTTTTCAGTTTTCTTAACTCCCTTTTTAGCTTATTCCTCTTGTATTCGTTCTTCTCCTCTTCCATCTCCTTCTTAAGCTTAGCAATCCTGTCCTCAACCCTTGCGGATGAATAAGACAAGAACTCCTTATCCTCTAAAAGCTTTCTGTAATTCTTAGGCAAGCTTTCCTTAAACCCAAGCCCACGCCTTGCTATCACATAAGCGGACGCCACATCCTTGTCTATTCTGTATATGGGTGCATACTTCAGCTTACCAATAACTGAGGTGTAGGCAGGATTTGTCTTTATCACCTGAACTCCCTCTCTTTTACCCACAATCTCAATCTTTTCCAGCAGTCCCTTATATATCCATTTGTGTAGTTTCTGTCTTAGCTTAGGCATTCCATCTCCTCTTCTACCTTTTGGAATTTTCTCTAAATTCTCCACCACTATCGCCTTCCCTTCCCTCTTGGCAATCTCCACTACTTGATGTGCAATCTGCCAACTCAAATACTCCCTTTTGTCTGCACTTCCATCCAACAGCCCGCTTAAGCTTATCCTCTCATACTTTTCCAAGTTCCCATCCCTTGATGTGTGGGCTAAAGCCAAGTGAAAAGGATATGCGTTTATGTCTATGCCTATAACTCCGTTTTCCCTTGTAATGGTTATTTCTGGAAACTTCTCTTCCTTACTTATCTGTGCGTAGATTTTCCCGTTCCTCAGTTTAAGCCTTACTGTGTAAGCAAACCAATTGCCCGTTTTCTCAGCTTGAGTTAAGTCCCACACAAAGCCTATCCACCTGTCCTTCTCCCGTTTAGCAGACCTAACCACCTTAGCCCATACATACTCACCGTTTCCCAAGTTAATCCTCAGATGCCACTGATTGTCCAAATTCACAAGCCTGAGGTTTAGATTACCCTCTTTTGATTTGTCTCCTCTTGCATACAAAATGCCATACCTTCTTTCCTCCCATTTTTGTCTTAGCTTTTCTCTTTCTTTACCTGTTAAGTGTCTTTTCTTTAGCTTTTCAAACAGTTCTCTTGAACCAAAAATAAGCTTTTTAGGATTTTGTCCCCTCTGAAGGCACGAGTCCAAAGTCTGCTGTGCCAGAAATATGGCGGAATCCGAATACCGTGTGTTTATTCCATACTTTTGGGAAAGCAACTTTTTTAGTTCTTTTCTTTCCACTCCTTCCAACAGTCTTTTATAGGCAAACCTGACCATTGAGGAAAACTTACGCATTAGGTTTAATACCTTTTCCTTATCTTCGTCTTTATCAAATGCCAATAAACACTCTACCGTTATGAAATTGTGATCATTTTTCTTTTTTACACTTAAAGGTTTTGCTGTCATGCCGAACTGCAATTATATATTCTTGAACGGAAATTAGCAACTGTTTCGCACCTCCTCGTTTAAGAGATTAAAATCGTACGCAGGCTGTCCCTCCTGAATTAGGTTCCCAGCTACCACAAAACCTAAAAGGGTAAGGAGTTTTATAAGAAGTGTTTTCATAACGTTTTTTATTTTAAGCCTCCGTGCTGTGCTATCAGCGGAGAAAAATCGCAATAGAAGATGTTAAAATAACTTTCGTGTGGTTTATTCTTCCTTGGTCCAAAAGACAATCAAAGATAAAGCTCAGGGAAAAATACCCTGTCGGCTTAGAGTTTTACCCCTTCGAAGAGCTCAATACCAAAAGGATAGAGGTTATAAACTGCCTTGGCATTAACATGGATGAGCCTTTGCCCCTCTGGAGAAGGCTAAAGGGAAGGTTTTGGGAAAGCTTGGAGTTTTGGGTTTTGCCTCCACCAGTGCAGGAGTTTATAGTGGAGAGCTCGGTGGTTCTTTCTCCCCTCTTTGGGCTGTTAAAGGTAGATACGCCCATTCCCTACGCAGAGTACTCTTGGGAGCACAACTGTAAAGGTTCAAAGCTAAAGGACTGGTGGAAGGAGTCCCTAAAACAAATCTCAAAAGAGCTCTTAAAAGACCAAGTGGTGGTCCCCCTTGTGGGAAGGCAGGAGGAAGGGCTGTTGGACCTTGGAACCGCCCATAAGGTAGTGAGGTTTTTCTTCTACAGAAAAGGACAGAAAGTTATCAACCCTCAACCTCACAGGGCATACCTTTTGAGATACATTGCAGAAAAGAGGCTTAGCTTAGAGGAGTTATCAAGGTTAAACTTTTATGATTACAGGGTAAAGGAGATAGAAGAGAAGGGAAGGCTAATAAGGGTAATAGTGGAAGGGCAGGGAGCATACATCTGATAAACTATTAGCATGCTCTCGGTGGTTATCCCCGCCTATAACGAAGAGGAAAACGTTCCAATCCTTTACGAAAAGCTCAAAAAGGTTCTGGATAGCTTAGGAGAGGATTACGAGATCATCTTTGTGGATGATGGCTCCACCGATGGCACCTACCAAAGGCTAAAACAACTGGCGGAGAAGGACAGCCGGCTAAAAGTAATAAGGTTCAAAAGGAACTACGGACAGACCGCTGCAATGTCTGCGGGTTTTGAGCACGCAAAGGGAGATGTGATCATAACCTTGGACGCAGACCTGCAAAACGACCCTGAGGACATTCCAATACTGCTGGAAAAATTAAAGGAAGGCTATCATGTGGTAAGCGGGTGGAGAAAGGACCGAAAGGACCCATTTTTATCAAGAAGGCTTCCCTCAATGATTGCCAACTGGCTCATATCCAAAATTACCGGCGTGCATCTTCACGATTACGGATGCACCCTAAAGGCATACAGGGCAGAGGTGGTAAAGGATTTGGAGCTATTTGGAGACATGCACAGGTTTTTGCCCGCCCTCACCAAAAGGAGAGGTGCCAAGATCACGGAGGTGGTGGTAAGACATCATCCAAGGATGTTTGGAAGGTCCAAATACGGCATAGGAAGGACTGTTCGGGTCCTTTTGGACATAATGCTGGTAAAGTTCCTCAATGAGTACATCAACAAGCCCCTCTATATGTTTGGCGGTGTGGGCTTTTTGCTCCTTGCGTTGGGTCTTCTCAGCCTCTTTTACCTGATCTTTTTAAAGCTCTTTTTTGAGGAGCCCATAGGCAGGAGACCCCTCTTGATCCTTAGCGTCCTTTTTATCCTTGCAGGCATACAGCTTATATCCACCGGGCTTTTGGCGGAGCTTCTGATACGGATCTACTACAGGACAAGGGACACAAAGCCTTACGTAATCCAAGAGAAAATAAACTTTGAATGAGAAAACTTTTAAGACTTCTGGGCATCGCCCAAGGAGATTGCTTAAATTGTGAAAAACCCGCAGTGGGAGAAGCGTTTTTGTGCGAAGACTGTCTTAGGGAGCTCAAACCCCAGCATCCCATGGAATATACACACATTCCCTATGTTTTCTCCTACAGAGTTTTTGGAAGGTATGAAGGTGCAATAAAGAGTTTGATCCTCAACGCAAAGTTTGAGAATAACCCATACACCGCAAGGTTCTTGGGCAAGGTGGTAAAGGACTATCTTTGGGAATACATAAACGAGATCCAGCCGGACATCATAACCTTTCCTGAGCTTAACCTTAGGAGGTTTTGGCTCAGAGGCTTCAATCAGGTGGAGGAAATTCTGAAGGGCGCAGAAGTCCCCTACCAGAGAATTTTTGAAAGGAAGGGTTTTGACCCGCCCATGGCAAGGCTCGGAAGTCAAGAAAGGCTAAAGGCTGTGCAAAGCCATCAGGTAAGAAAGCAATGGTTGTACGCCTTGGAGGATAAAAAAATCTTAGTGGTGGATGATGTGCTAACCACAGGGCAAACTATATCCCACCTTTGCCAACTGCTACTTTCTTTGGGAGCCAGAGAGACCCATGCCTTCTTTATTGCACGGTCTGTTTGAACCTTTCAAGGGCTTTTTTTATACCACGGACCGCCTGCCTTATCCGATGCTCGTTTTCCACCAAGGCAAACCTAACGTAGCCCTCTCCATACTCTCCAAAGCCTATGCCGGGTGAGACCGCCACCTTTGCCTCCTTCAGCAGAAAGAGGGAAAAGTCCAAAGAGTTCATACCCACCCACTCGGGAATCTTTGCCCAAACAAACATGGATGCCTTGGGCTTTTCCACCGGCCAACCTATACGGTTCAGTCCTTCCACCAGCACATCCCTTCTCTTTTGATAAATATCCCGATTTTTCTCTACGATCTCGTAAGGGCTCTCTAAGGCTATTATGGAAGCAACCTGTATGGGTGTAAAAACACCGTAATCTAAGTAGCTTTTCAGATGGGCAAGGTTGTTTATGAGGATTTCATTGCCCAAGACAAAGGCAACACGCCAGCCTGCCATAGAAAAGCCCTTAGACATGGAGTAAATTTCCACCGCAATATCTTTTGCACCTTCCACCTGCAGAATGCTGGGCGGTTTGTATCCATCAAAGCCAAGGTCCGCGTAAGCAAAATCGTGGATCACCCACACTTCCTCCCTCTTTGCCCACCTGACAATTTCTCTGAAGAATTCCAAGCTAACGCAAAGGGTGGTTGGATTGTGAGGGAAGCTCAGCACCAGGGCTTTGGGCTTTTTGAAGGAAGCCTTGAGGGTATCGTGGACGCTCTTTAAAAAGTATTCTTCAAAGTTTTGCTTTTCCTCAAGGTTTATAGGAATAGATATGGCATCCCCACCCGCTATTATGGGTGCGTAATAGTGTATGGGATAGGTAGGGTTTGGCACCATTACCGAGTCGCCGGGCTCCACCATGGCAAGGATAAGGTGCGAGTAGCCCTCCTTTGCCCCTATGGTCATTATAGCTTCTGTTTCTGGGTTTAGTTCCACCCCGTAGTTTCTTCGGTAAAAGTCGCATATAGCCTTTCTGAGCCTTGGTATGCCCTTTGATGCAGAATAGCCATGTACATTGTCTCTCCTTGCCACCTCGCAGAGCTTTTCTATTATGTGAGGTGCGGGCGGAAGGTCTGGGTTTCCCATTCCCAAATCCACAATGTCCTCTCCCTCCCTTCTGAGCTTCATCTTTAACTCATTGACCATAGCGAAAACATACTTGGGAAGCTTTTGGACCCTTGGAAAAATAAGCTCACTCATGCTCGCCTTCCTCTTCCAACTCCTTACAGTTTATACACAAGGTAGTTACTGGCCTTGCCATGAGCCTTTCGAAAGGTATCTCCGCACCGCAACCTTCGCATATACCGTAAGTACCTACTTCTATTTTATAAAGGGCATAGTCTATCTTCCGTAAAAGCTTGAGTTCCCTTGTTTTTAACCTCTGAAGGTTTATGTATCTTTCCGTTTCTATGTTTGCCCTGTCTATCTCATCTCCACCCTCAAAGGCTATGTTGGATGGGTCCTTTATCTGCTCTTGGGCAGAGCCCAAAATCTTCTGCCTCATTTCCAAAAGCATGTTCTTTATCTGTGCAATTTGCTCTTCCGACAAATGGTGCATGCTATAATTATACTTTACTAACACTTCTAGCTAGAAACCGTTTAAACAGTCAAAATAACCCGTTGTAATACTCCTCCGTCTGCTAACTTTTAGGTATTTGTTAAAATTAGATGTCCATGTATTCCCTGGTTTATAAAAACAAAAAGTTTGTAGCGGGTGTTATAGGTCTCGTATCTTTAGCTTTTTTACTCTGGCTACTTTGGGTTGGAGGTGTAAAAGACATTGCCAATATAGGGCAGAACTGCGTAGCAAAGGTGGATGGCTCATGCATAACACTAAGGGACTACAGAAGGGAGCTTTTGAGGTACGGAAATTTAGCACAAAACAAAGATATGGAGCGATTGTTAAAACAGCAAGTGCTTGAAAGTTTGATAGTTCAGGAACTTCTTTATACAAAGGCAAAAAAGCTCGGCTTTCTTGCCAGCGACCAGGAGGTCATAGACCTTATAAAATCAGACCCGAGCTTTCAGGAAAATGGTATATTTAGCACTTCCAAGTACAAAGAGAGCCTTGCCCGTCTGGGCTTGGAGCCAACGGAGTATGAGGAATACATAAGAAAGATACTAACCATACAAAAGCTACTGAACCTTATAGGCAACGCTGTTTATCTGACACCAAGGGAGGAGGAAATCAACCTGCTTAGCCAGAGCTTTGAAATAAGCGGTAGGCTTTACATAATAAACCCGGAGGATGTACCCGTTAGCGTTAGTGAAAAGGAGATCCTGGACTTTTACACCCAAAACAGGGAAAGCTTTAAGAGGGAACCAACAAAGGTAGTTCGGCTTTGGATAGAAAAAGACAAACAAAAAGCTGAAGAGATATACAAAGCCCTCAGGAATAAGCAAGAAGTTCCAAATTTCAAAGAGTATAAACTGCCTCAGCAGGAGGGAGAATTTCCCGCAGAGCTTAAAGGAGAGCTAAACAGGCTCAGCCCTGCTGACCCTATAAGCTTGGTAAAGACAGGAGAGGGTTATGCCATAGTTTTTCTCTTCAAGGAGGAGACCGGCGGATACAAAAGCCTGGAGGAGGTAAAGGCCCAAATTGAAAAGACGCTAAAAGAGAAAAAAGCCCAAGAGCAGGTAAGGTCCTTGGCGGAGAAGGTTAAAGAAGATCTCAAGCAGGGCAAAGCTGTTTCCTATAAGTTCTTTGAGTTTTCTAAGGCACCAGCCCTCCAGCTTCTTTCTGTAATGAAGCTCGGAGAGAAGGACCTCTTTGAAATCTTGCTCTCCAAAGAAAAGGTCTTTGGTCCTTATCCTCTGCTCAAGGGTTATGGAGTGCTGGTGGTTCAAGATAGGAGCAAGAGGGAAATAGACCAAAAGCAAAGGGCAGAGTTTATTAAAGACCTTCTTTCCCTCAAAAAGGATGCTACCATAAACTACTACATAGAGAGCCTTAGAAAAGAAGCAAAGGTTAAAATAAACAGGGAGCTAATAGGAGGTTAGAGGATGGAAAAGAAGTGGAGGACGGCTATCACCCAGCATGTGGGTCATGAAACCTACATAAGGGGCTACAGACTCTTGGACTTGGTGGGCAACCTAAGCTTTGCCCAAGCCATCTATCTGATCTTGAAGGGGGAATTGCCCACGGAGAAGGAGTCCAAGATGATGGAAGCTATGCTGGTTTCGGTTATTGACCACGGCATTGCGCCACCTTCTGCGATAGCCGCAAGGGCTGTGGCATCCGGTGGAAACTCTCTAAATGTTGGTGTTGCGGCGGGTGTGCTCGCCTTTGGCTCCGCCCACGGGGGTGCTTTGGAGGATGCCATGAGGTTCATCCAGGAGGGTGTAAAAAGTGGCAGAAGTGTGGAAGAAATAGTCAAAGAATACTTAGAAAGCAAAAAGCCCATACCCGGCTATGGACACAGATACTACAAGGACTTTGACCCACGGACCAAAAGGCTCATGGACATAGCCAAGGAGCTTGGCTTTTATGGATCCCATTGCAAGTTTGCAGAGGATGTGGAAGAGGAGATCAGCAGGCAAAAGGGTAAAAGGTTGGTGCTCAATGTGGATGGCGCTATAGCAGCGATAGCTTCTGAGATGGGCTTTGACTGGAGGCTCGGAAAGGGCTTTTTCATTATAGGAAGGGTGCCGGGGCTTGTTGCCCATGTGTATGAAGAGCTCACCACCGAAAAGCCCTTCTCCAAGAGATTGGACGAGGAAACGGAAGTAGAATACACTGGAGTGCCACCAAGGGAGTTGCCTGCAGAGTTTAAAAAGGTTTAAAATAGAAAAAAATCTCAAATAGGAGGTATTGCCATGGGAGTGCATAAAGTTCAACCCAAAGACCACCTTAAGCCCTCCAACCTAAAGGGCATATCCAACGAACAGATAGAGCCTCACTTTGAGGCACACTACAAGGGCTACGTAACCAAATACAACGAAATTCAGGAAAAGCTGGCGGACTTGAACTTTTCCGACAGGTCCAAGGCAAACCAAAACTACTCCGAATACAGAGAGCTAAAGGTGGAAGAAAGCTTTAACTACATGGGTGTGGTCCTTCACGAGCTATACTTTGGACATTTGGGGGCAAAAGGACAGCCATCAGAAGCCTTTAAGAAGAAGGTGGAAGAGGACTTTGGTTCTTGGGATGCCTGTGTGCAAGAACTGAAGGCGGCGGGCATAGCCTTTAGAGGATGGGCAGTGCTTGGCTTGGACATATTCTCTGGTAGGCTTGTGGTAAACGGTTTGGATGCCCACAATGTGTATAACTTCACGGGTCTCATTCCGCTCATAGTACTTGACACTTACGAGCATGCCTACTATGTAGACTACAAGAACAAAAGACCTCCATACATAGACGCCTTCTTGGAGAACATAAACTGGGATGTGGTCAACGAAAGGTTTGAAAAGGCTATGAAAGCTTACGAAGCCCTGAAAGACTTTGTTAAGTGATTCCTTGGGGGCTCTGCCCCCATGAAAATAATACTTACCGGCGAGCCGGGTATAGGAAAGACTACCCTCATAAAAAAGCTACTCCAAAGACTCGGAAATAGAGCAATAGGCTTTTGGACGGAGGAGGTAAGGGACCAAAAAACCAAAAAGAGAACGGGCTTTAAGGTAATCAGCACAGAAGGCAACGCCCAACTTTTTGCCAGCAAGTTTTTCACCTCTAAGCATTTGGTAGGGTCCTACGGAGTGAATACCGCTCGGTTTGAGTCGGTAGCCCTTCCCATCTTGGAAAAGGCTAAAGAATTAAAGGACGTTTATATCGTTATAGACGAAATCGGAAAGATGGAGTTGTTTTCTAAGGCTTTTAGGGAGCTGGTAAGAGAGATCCTTTTCAACCCAAAATACAAGGTGATTGCCACCATTCCTATAAGGGATGTGCATCCTCTGGTGAGGGACGCCAGAAGGCTTCAAGGGGCGGTAGTTATTGAGGTAAATAAAGAAAACAGGGAGCTTTTGGTGGAAGAGATACTAAAACTTTTGGATTAAAATTAGAGTGAGGCTAATGTATCCAGTAATAAGGAAGGAGCACTTAGGCGAAGATTACTTTATTCTAAGTGTAAGGGCGGAACACCTACAAAGAGCCCAAGCTGGTCAGTTTGCCCTTTTGCAACACACTGAACTTTCGGAGCCTATCCCTCTTTCTATCTTAGAGGTGAACGGAGACGAGGTTAGCTTTTTGGTTAAGGTGGTAGGCAGGAGCACCTTGGAGCTAAAAGAGGAAGCCCAGCAGATATCATACATTGCAGGTCCTTTGGGAAAACCTTTCCCCGTAAAAAACTATGGCAAGGTAGCTTGCTTTGGTGTAGGTTGGGGCATAGCGCCCCTCTACAACGTGGCTAAGTTTTTAAAGGAGGAGGGCAATTCCCTTGAGCTCTATTTCCTTTCTGAGGATGGTTTTTTACCTCTCAGGGAGAGGCTGGATGTCCTCTTTGACCGGGTTGAAGTGCTGAGGGAGCCCAAGAGGGTGGATGCGGACCTGATAATCTCAGCGGGTGGCAACAGACTCTCAAGGGATGTGTTAAAGTTAAACCCAGAAACGCCACACATAGCCATGGTAAATACCCATATGTTGGATGCGGTGGGGCTCTGTTTGGTGTGCAGGGTGCTAGTGGATGGTTCTGTTAAGCTTGCCTGCTCCGATGGTCCGTGGTTTGATGCCCAAAAGGTAGATTGGGAAAACCTCATAAGCAGGGAGGACCTTTTTGCAGAACAGGAAAGATTAGCCCTTGAAGAGTATCAAAAACTACTAAGACGCAAAAATCTAAGAAAAACTTCCTCGGAGGTGTAGAAATGTTTGAGTTTTCCCAGAGGATTTCCCAGCTTCCCCCTTACCTTTTTGCCCAGATTGACAAGAAAAAGAGAGAAAAGATCGCCCAAGGAGCGGACGTTATTGACCTAGGAGTGGGAGACCCGGACATACCCACACCCAAGCCGATAGTAGATGCCATGAAGAGGGCGGTGGAAAAGCCCGAGCACCATAGATACCCCTCTTACGAGGGCATGCTTTCCTTCCGCCAAGCGGTGGCAGATTGGTATAAAAGAAGGTTTGGCGTTGAACTGGATCCTCAGAAGGAAGTGATTACACTGATCGGTTCAAAGGAGGGGATCGCCCACTTTCCCTTAGCTTTTGTAAATCCGGGAGACGTGGTGCTTTGCCCCGACCCTGCCTACCCAGTCTATAAGATCGGCACCCTCTTTGCGGGAGGAGTTCCTTATATCCTGCCCTTGAAAGAAGAGAACAACTTCCTTCCGGACTTCAAAAGTGTTCCCTCAGATGTGCTAAAGAAGGCTAAGATCATATGGGTCAATTATCCTAACAACCCAACCTCTGCCACCGCCACAAGGGAATTTTACAAAGAGCTCATAGACTGGGCAAGAGAGCACAACATAATAGTGGCCTCTGACCTTGCCTACTCGGAGATTTATTTTGATGGTGAAAAGCCTCCGTCCATATTGGAGATAGAGGGTGCAAAGGATGTTGCCATAGAGTTTCATTCCCTTTCAAAAACCTTCAACATGACTGGCTGGCGTTTGGGTATGGCAGTGGGAAACGAAAAGCTAATAGCAGGGCTTGGAAAGGTAAAGACCAACGTGGACTCTGGGCAGTTCCAAGCTATCCAAGAGGCGGGCATTACCGCGTTAAACCTTCCCGAGGAGGAGGTTCAAAGGCTGAGGGATATATACAAGGAGAGAAGGGAAGTGATGACTAAAGCCCTCAAAGAGGCAGGCTTGGAAGTTTATCCTTCCAACGCCACCTTTTACCTTTGGGTGAAGGTGCCAAAGGGGTTTAGCTCCGCCCAGTTTGTGGAAAAGCTCCTTGAAGAGTGTGCCATTGTCTGCACACCAGGAAATGGCTTTGGAGAACACGGAGAGGGCTACTTTAGAATTTCTCTGACAGTCCCCACCCAAAGGCTATTGGAGGCAGCGGAAAGGATCAAAGGGCTCAGGCTCTGATGAGGGAAGTTGAACTTCGGGAAATTGCCACCAAAGTGCCAACCCTCAACTACGACCTTTCCATAATGGAGGCACTCAAAATATTCGCAGAATACGGTATATACGACCTATTGGTGGTGGTAAAGGATAGAAAACCCTTGGGCGTTGTCTCAAAGAGAGACCTCTTGATGGCACAGCACAGGTCAGACCTAAAGGTAGGAGACATAACCTCCTCCTTGCCAAAGGTAAAAACCTTCAAATCCTCTTTGGACAGACTGGAAGGGCTCTTTGACTTTTTTACCTTCAACAAAAAGCCCCTCATAGTGGTAAATAAGGACGGCACCTATGCAGGCTTACTCTTTTACCATGTGCTTTTGCACTATTTTAGCAGTATCAGGGAGGGCGCTTCGCCCCTCTTCCAAAAGCTAAGGGAACTTTTTGGTACTGATGCATACTTTTACAACTTTTATCTAAAGGAAACAAAAAGGTTCAGAGAGGAAATGGGCACCGCTCGTTTAGAAGGTCTTTACAAGCTTCTGTTGGAGAATGTAAAGGACCATATAGAAGGAAATGCCTTCCTTTCCTTAGAAGACGGAGAGGTCTATGTGCTGTCTAACAAAAAGGTGGAGGAAGAAAAGATAAAACTTCTTATGGAGGAGTTTCATCGGGAGTTTTCTCTGCTATACGGAGAGTCTAAACCGGTGCATGTATGCGGTTTTTGTGTCCCATTGAAGGATGTCAAGAGCTACGAAGAATTCTTCAGCCTAAGCTCCCAGCTAAGGGAAAGGCTAAACTCCACGCCCGATGTTTCCTTTTTCATATATCACGGCGTTCAGCCCCATGTGGTAGTCTGTGAATACAAGGGAAGGGAGTATATAAAGCGGGTGATAGAGAAAATCAAAGAGGACTTTAAGCAGATCCTTTGGAAGTTAAAGCATTCAGACAAGGAAATGTGGGAGTACGTACTGCAAGATGCCTTTAAGGATTATCCCTACTTTGAGATCTTTTACATAATCAGCGAAAAGGGCATTCAAATCTCCAACAATGTAATAAACCCAAGGATAAAGTATCCAGTAAAGACCGGTAGGAAGGGTGCAGACAGAAGCGAAAAGCCCTACTTCAAAATGGCCAAGGAAGGAGATATATACATTTCCGAAATATATCTCTCTCAGGCGACGGACGATTTTTGTATCACCCTGTCTTCTAAGTTCAGATACGGAGAAAAGTTTTACGTTCTGGCGGGGGACATAAACTACACAGAAGTGCACAAGCTTGTAAAAAGCTATGCCTTTTCCTAAATATAAATATCTGAGCTGGGGGCATTGAACCCCCAGCAGCGGTCATTATTTTTGAGGCTTTGGTGTGTTAGGTGAAGAGGGTGGTAAAACTGGCAACTTTAAGGCGTTCTCTGGTATCCTTCCAGTTAAGGAATCCAAGAATGCAACGATTTTATCAATCTCTTCTTCTGTTAAGGTGATTCCGAGTTGTGTCTCTCCCATTATTTTAACAGCTTCTCTTAGGTCCCATACTTTTCCATCGTGGAAGTAAGGGTATGTTCTTGTTACATTTCTTAAAGATGGTACTTTGTAAACATATTTGTCTGCTTCATTTTTCGTAACGTTGTATCTACCTAAGTCATTAGGGTCTTGGTATGGATACGGTTTGTAAATTCCAAATTTTTGGAACATGTTGCCACCTACATCAACACCGTTATGGCAAGCTACACAACCTTTTTCCATAAATAACTTCAATCCTTCCTTTTCCTTTTGTGTTAATGCCTTTGTATTGCCTCTCAGGAATTCGTCAAATCTTGATGGTGTGACTAATGTTCTTTCAAAAGCAGCAATAGCTTTTGCTACGTTGTCATAAGTTACAGGATCTTTGTCTTGCGGGAATGCTTTTTTAAACGCTTTAACGTATTCATCAATAGATTTTAATCTTTCCACTACAAGTTCTGGGCTTGGCATAGCCATTTCAACGGGGTTCAGGATTGGTCCCTTTGCTTGTTCTTCTAAATCTTTAGCTCTTCCATCCCAAAATTGTGCAATCTGAAATCCTGCGTTCAATACAGTTGGTGCATTTTTCCCGCCTGTTTTGAAGTCATGTCCAAGAGACGTTTCAATATTATCCACTCCATAGGTTGCCAAATTGTGGCAGGTATTACAGCTAATAACACCACTTAAAGATAATCTTGGATCATAATAGAGCATCTTTCCAAGCTCTACCTTCTCCTTTGTTGTTGGATTATCTGGCGGGGCTGGTATTTCTTTCGGTAGTGGTTGGAAGTATTTCCTCGCTTCCCTTAATAGAGCACTGTCACTATCCCTTTGTACTGCAATGGAATAAGTAGCAGCACCAAATAAAGCAGCAGACACCAATCCAACTACGGCCAGTTTTTTCATCTCTAACACCTCCTTATTCGGTATTTTAGATTATATATTATATGCAAACTTTTCTCATTTGTCAATTAGTAACCCAAGTGAGCTAAGACAACTCCTTTATCTACTAAAGGAGTTCTAAGGAAGGAATTTTTATATAATATCCTCCAACGTTATAGCAATTGCACCAGCCCTTAGCATCTCTTCTATAGCTTGGTCGGAATCGCCGGGCTTCACATCCACACCTTTTATAGCGTCCATAAGCAAGAAAACAAAATAGCCCAAATTTATGCCACCAAGGACTGTGTTTTTCACGCAATAGTCTGTGGCTACACCGCCTACAAAGATCCTTTTTATCCCTCTCTCTCTTAAAAGATCGTTCAGAATTGTTCCCTGAAAGCCCGAGTAGGCGTCAAAGTCTCTGCTGGTGCCCTTTGAGATGATGAACTTGTTGTCTGTAGGGATTTTTAGGTCTGGATGGAACTGGGCGCCTTCTGTGTCTTGTACGCAGTGTGGTGGCCAAATACCACCGTGTCCCTTAAAGGATATATGGTCCTTTGGGTGCCAGTCCCTTGTGAAAAAGACGGGCAAGTTTGCTTTAGAAAACCTTTCAATGTATTGGTTGAGAGGTGCCACCACTTTGTCTCCCTCCGGCACTGGCAAGGCACCGCCGGGCATAAAGTCCCTTTGCACATCCACAACTATCAGTGCATCAGAGGGTGTAAGTCTCAGCTTCATGGCTAAGCCTCCCTAGTTTAAATTTATCTCCTCCAAAACCTAAAGCCTCTTTTGAGCAGGCTCCAAAGCCTCCTTGGGTTCGTCAAAAGGGCTGGCTTTTTAAAAATCGCACGTGTGCAAAGCTCCCAGCCAAACCTTAGCTCTCCAAACCTCATGGCGGTTTCTCCCACATGAAAGAGAAAGTAAGGAAGGTATTCCTCTGGCACTTTGTCTTTGTATTCCTCATAGATCCTATAGGTAGCTGTCCAAAATTTTTTACTCTTGCTGGTCCTTTTGGGATGCTCCCTTATAAAAACCTTATCCTCGTCAAGAATTTTCAAACTCAGCCCTTCCAAACAGGACCTAAGAAATATCTCCCAGTCATCTCTCAGCACATACTCGTCCCTGTAGCCCAAAAAGGCAGACCTCTTGAAGGCTGTAGCCGACGCATAGCCCACCATCCCAGAAAAAACAAGTTCAAGTGGGTCCTCTGGAAGTTTTTTCCTTGAAACCCTCAAAAGCTTCCCTTTGGAGTTTATAAAACTTCTCGGAAAGCTATAAACTATCTGACTGTCCTCTAAATGCTTTAACACAGACTCAATGTAATCCTCTCTCCAAAGGTCATCTTGGTCCAAAAAGAATATGAACTCTCCCTTAGAAAGTTCCATTCCCTTGTTGCGGGAGTATGCCCTCTCCATGTTCCTTTCGTTCCTGTGATAGATCACGGGATATTTTTTAACAACCTCCTGCGTCCTGTCTGTGCTGGCGTCATCTATTACGATTACCTCTTTGTGTGGGTAAGTCTGAGCTAAGGCACATTCAATAGCCCAGTGGACGTATTCCTCTCCGTTATAGGCAGGTATGATTATGGATACTAAGCTCATTTTTCTATAATGGTTTCCTCCACCTTCATACCAAAGTGTCTGCCCTCGGATTCTATGTATCCGAGCACTTCATCCCCTTCCTTTAGCTCCGCCACCGATATGGGCGTGCCGTCTGGTCTTGTTAACCTTATGGTTTCTGCGTTCTGCAACACCGCACTAATTTTCTTATTGTCTGCCTTTCCTTCCACCAAAAGCATGGGTCTTCTTTCCACCTTAGCCCTTCCCACATAGACAACCCTTCCCCTTCCTTTGTAGTCATAGACCATTACCTCATCTCCTGCCTTTAGCTCGCAGAGATACTTAGTTTTATTGTTGGGAAGTCTTATGTACATATGCACCGCACCCGCATTAACCCTAAAAGGTCTTGAAGCTACATAAGGGTTCTCCTCCGTCTCCGCATGCACCAAGAACATGCCCCCGGAAGAGTTGCCCACCAACATACCCTCTCCTCTGTTTAAGAGGGATGTGGTATCCACACAGACCCTGTCTCCCAAACCCAAGGGCAAAATCCTTGTGATCTTTACCACGACGAGGGGAAGGGTTTCTTCCTCCTCTTCCAAAACCTTTCCCACTTTTTTTATAACGTTTATGTCTTTGCTCTTCAAGACCACTCCCTTTACACCCTTTTCTAAGATCTTTATGGCAGTTTTTGCCTCCTCTTCATTTTTTACCACTGCGTAAAGTTCTTCCCTCTGGGCTATGAGGTTTTCCAAAGGGATTATGGTCCAGTCAGTGGTTTCCACCACTACCTTCACATTGGGTGGATACTTTCCCGCCCTCTCTTCATCTTCTTTGCCCTTTATTAGCACATACTCAAAGTCCCTCCCTTCCTTAAAAACCTCAATCCTTCCTAACCTTTTGACCTCCTCTTCCTTATCTGGGTCGTTTAGAATGATCACCTTTGCACCCGCCTCAATGGCGCTAGTAATTAGCTTTTTATCATACTCCTCCGCCCAATACCAAAACTCTTTCATGGAAAAGATTATAAACCATAGATTTCTCTCAGTATTTCCTCTCCTCCTTCTCTTAATAACCTTTGGGCTAGCCTTCTGCCCACCTCCTCCGCCTCTTGCAAGCTACCCTCTTCATAACCCTCCAAGAATCTCTCGCCCTCCAAGTCCGAGATGAAACCCTTCATTTTTATTATACGACCCCCCTCTATCCAAGCGTAAGCTCCTATGGGCACCTGACAGCCTCCTTGCAATTCCCTTAAAAAAGCCCTCTCACATACAGCCCTGAGCCAACTTTCCTCGTGATTGAGCACTTTTACAAAGTTAATAACCCTCTCATCTTCAGCCCTGGTCTCTATTGCCAGACTACCCTGTCCCACTGCAGGGATAAAATCCTCCAAAACCTGGCTAATTTCACCAGAAAGTCCCATCCTCTTTACTCCCGCGTAGGCTAAAACTATGGCATCGTACAGTCCTTCCTTTAGTTTTCTCAGGCGTGTATCCACATTTCCCCTGAGAATTTCCACCTTAAGATCCCTTCTTCTTCTCTTTATTTGCACCTGTCTGCGTAAGGATGACGTGCCTACCACTGCACCAGAGGGCAACTCCTCCAACTTTTTGCCATTCCTTGAGATTAGAACATCGTATGGCTCCTCCCTTTCCGTTATGGCAGAGAGGGTTAGTCCCTCGGGTATTATCATAGGCACATCCTTTAGGGAATGTACCGCCAGGTCTATTTCACCCGCAAGGAGGGCATTCTCTATTTCCTTTACGAAGAGCCCCTTTCCGCCGATCTTTGCCAAGGGTGCGTCCAAGATTTTGTCCCCAGTGGTTGTAATGGGCACAAGCTCCACCTTGCAACCCAAAGCCTCTAACTTTTCTTTAACAAAGTTTGCCTGCCAAAGGGCTAATTTGCTCTTTCTGGTGCCAAGCCTAAGCAGAGTCATGCCCTAATCACCTTAACCTTCTCCATGGTTATAAGCCCATCTTTAACCATCTGGGCTATCTCAGGGAGCACTTGGTCAATTTTCTCCTGGCAGTCTATGATCTCCACCACTATAGGGAGGTCCGAGGAAAGTCTGAAGGGGCTTGCCTTATGTAGCACGGAAGACTTGCCATAACCCAATACGCCCCTGAAGACGGTGGCACCCGCTATGCCTCTACTCCTGCAAAATTCCACCAGATGCTTGTAAAGAGGCTTCCCTTCGTACTTATCATCCTCTCCAAAAAATATGCGCACCAAAACCGCCTCTTCGCACTTCATAGCCATCTACCCACATTGTAGCCCAAAAAGGTCAGAAGCAAACCCACAAGACTTGTGCCCATAAAGTAGGCAAAAAACTTTAAATATTCTCCATTTACTATTAGGTTAAAGCTCTCGTAAGCAAAGGTGGAAAAGGTGGTAAAACCACCCAACAGTCCTGTTATCAAAAAAGCCCTAAGTTCTATGGATATATCCAACTTTTCCACCAAGTAGGAGAAGAAAAAGCCAATGAAAAAGGCACCCGTTAAATTGACTATCAAGGTTCCCACAGGAAATTCTACACCAAACTTTTTTTGCAAAAACTTTGAAAGATAAAACCTTAAGAGGGAACCGATAGCCCCACCTATAGCTATGGCTAAGAAGACACCCATACTTGTGCCCTCTCAATGGTTATAAGCCCTTTTTTTACATACTTTGTGAGCTCCTCCAAAAGGCTGTTTACCTTTTCCTCCCTTTCCACGAACTCCACCACCACAGGAAGGTTGTAGGATAGCACCTCGATGCCTTCGTAGTGATACTCGCCCGTAGTTCCATAGCCCATTATTGCCTTCAAAACCGTTGCACCACCCACACCCTTGCTTTTCAAAAGCTTTAAAAGCTTGGAATACAGCCTTTCTCCCTCAAGCTCATCATCTTCCCTCATAAAAATTCGCACCAGGAGATAATCACTCTCAACCACAGGAAAATTTTATCAAAGGCTTTGCTTTGGTAAGTATGAGGAATCTCTATAGCCCTCTTCCGTAATAGCGTCCATCTATTGTTACGTATTTGAGTATTTTCTTTAGGTTTCTTATACCCTTCAGGTCATCTAGGGAAGAGAGCCTCTTTACTTTGCGCCTTGAGATTATTTCCTCGGCAGACCTCTTGCCTATACCCGGCACTCGCAGAAGAAGATGATAATCTGCCATGTTTATCTCCACAGGGAATAGCTCCCTGTTGGCAAGGGCCCATGCCTCTTTCGGGTCCATGTTTAAGGGAAGATTTCCATCCACAAACACCTTGCTAAAATCCTCTAAGCTGAAGCCGTAGTCTTTGATCAAAAATTCTGCCTGATAGAGCCTGTGCTCCCTTAGAGGATTCTCCGCTTGTTTGTTCTCAAGGGGCGTTCCCTTTATTGGAAAGAAAGCACTAAAGTAGATCCTGCTAAGCCTGTATTTTTTATGCAGGAAATTCACCACCTTGAGGATCTCTTCGTCCTTCTCTCCATCCACACCCACCATCATTTGGGTTATCTGACTTTTTCCTTTGTATTCCCTAATGAGCTTATCTACCGCTTCTATTTTGGGAAGAATATCCTGCAGTATGCTCTTTCCTTTGGCGATCCTTCTGATCCTTTCCTCCTTGGAGGTCTCTATGTTTATGGAGACCCTGTCCGCTACTTTTACAGCCTCCTCCACCGTCTGCAAAGAAACGCCGGGCATTAGCTTTAAATGAACATATCCGTTGAAATGATATTTCTCTCGCAGAATTTTTACCGTGTCTATCATCTTTTCCATGGTAAATTCCGGATGCCCAAAGATTCCAGAGGACAAAAAGAGCCCCTTTACCCTACCCCTTCTGTAAAGCTCCATAAAGTTCCTCGCCAGTTGGTCTGGAGGTATGTAAAGCCGGGGAGTTTCATCTCTGTCCCTTCTGAAGGCGCAGTATAGACAGTTTTTATCGCACATGGTAGTTTGCATAACCTTAAGTATGGGGACCTTACCTTTTGGAGTGGAAGCCATGTATATACAATCCTCCAAGTTGACATCTCCATCTCTTTCAAAGCTTGCCAGCCTACTCAAAAGACGTATTTTTTGCCTATCTTCCATCGCCAAACTGGATTATAATTTAAACTTAAATGCTACCACCGGAGCTGGAGCAGAAACTTTTAGAACATGCCAACTACTTCCCCAGAAGGGAGCAGGCAATACTTCTGTGCTTGCACGAGGTGCAGGACTACTACGGCAACATCCCTCCCTTTGCTTTGGAAAGGGTTGCCCAGATATTAGGCGTACCCCTCAACCATGTGGAGAATGTGGTTTCCTTCTACGATATGTTTGATAGGGGAGAGCCTGCCAGACACCGTATAAGGGTGTGCGTAAGCGTTGTGTGTAATCTAATGAACAAACAGAGACTTTTGGACGCCATAAAAAAACATCTTGGCATTGGAGTAGGGGAAGTCACAAAAGATGGACGGTTTAAGCTTGTAGCGGTACAATGCCTTGGTGCGTGCTCAGAGGCACCCGTCTTCATGGTGGATAATGACACCTACAAATTTGAAAGCGAGGAGAAGCTCTATGAGATCCTATCCAAATATACTTAACATTTACGCAGAGACCACTTTGAATCTCTTGCTAAAGAGGGCAAAAAAGCCCAAGGTTCATACTATAGAGGATTACCTTAAAGATGGTGGCTATCAGGCTTTGGAAAAAGCCCTCAACATGAACCCGGAGGAGATCATTGAGTGGGTGGATAAAAGCCAGCTAAGAGGCAGAGGTGGGGCAGGTTTTCCCACCGGCAAAAAGTGGAAGTTTGCAGTCCAAAACCCAGCACCTCGTTATTTGATTTGCAACGCAGACGAGTCGGAACCCGGCACCTTCAAGGACCGAATACTCATAGAAAGGGACCCACACCTTCTCATAGAGGGTATTATCATATCTGCCTATGCCATAGGAGCAAACCAAGCCTTCATATACATAAGGGGCGAGTATCCGGCAGGATACTACATACTGCGGAATGCAATAGAGGAAGCAAAGGCTAAAGGCTTTTTGGGAAAGAATATCCTCGGCTCTGGCTTTGACCTGGAGATCTATGTGGCCAGAGGAGCGGGTGCATACATATGCGGAGAGGAAAGCGCCCTAATAGAGTCCTTGGAGGGCAAAAGGGGATTTCCAAGAATAAAACCTCCTTACCCAGTGCAGTATGGTCTCTTTGGAAGACCTACAGTGGTTAACAACGTGGAAACCCTCTGCAACATCCCCCTTATCGTGGGCATGGGTTGGGAAGAATACAGATACATCGGACCCAGTGACTATCCGGGACCCAAGCTCTTTCCGGTCAGTGGCAAGGTAAAAAAGCCCGGGGTTTATGAACTCCCGATGAATACTACTCTAAGGGAGGTTGTATACAAGTACGCTGGTGGAACCTTAGGGAACAAAAAGGTAAAGGCGGTGTTTTCCGGTGCCTTGGACTGTTTTTCTGCAGAAGAGTTGGACACGCCAATGGACTACTCTCCCTTTGGCTTTGGAGGAACAGGAACGGTAATAGTGTTAACGGAGGAGGATGACATAGTAAAGGCATGCTTGGATATAGCAGAATTTTATGCCCATGAAAGTTGTGGGCAGTGCACTCCATGCCGGGTAGGTACCCACGAGCAGGCGCATCTTCTAAAAAAGCTCATAGAGGGCGATGCTACGCTTGAGGATTGGGAGGGCTTTCAGTTTGTTAATAAACATATACAGCCTACGTCCATATGCGGTTTGGGTGCAGTGGCAGGCAGGCTTATAAGACAGACCATGCAAAAGTTCCCGGAGGAGTGGGAGCGGTATGTGGATAAAATTAAGGAGGTAGCCTATGGAACATCTTAGGAAGATAGACCCAGAGATTTATCAGGTTGTGGTCAAAGAGTATGAGAGGCAGTTCTACCATCTTGAGATGATAGCCTCCGAGAACTTTACCTCTCTTGCAGTTATGGAAGCGCAAGGTTCTGTGCTTACTAACAAATATGCAGAAGGGTTGCCCGGCAAAAGGTACTACGGTGGTTGTGAGTGGGTAGATGTAGCAGAAAAGTTAGCCATAGAGAGGGTAAAAGCCCTGTATGGTGCAGAGCATGCCAATGTGCAACCTCATTCGGGTAGTCAAGCAAACATGGCGGTTTATATGGCGGTACTTCAACCGGGGGACACAATCCTTGGCATGGACTTGGCACACGGTGGGCATCTAACCCATGGCGCTAAGGTCAATTTTTCAGGAAAGGTCTACAAAGCCCTCTATTATGGGCTAAATCCAGAGACGGAGCTCATAGACTACGATCAAATATACAGGCTTGCAAAGGAGCACAAGCCTAAGATGATTGTGGGTGGGGCTTCTGCCTATCCAAGGGTCATAGATTGGGCAAGGTTGAGGGAGATAGCGGACGAAGTGGGAGCCTACCTGATGGTGGATATGGCCCACTACTCAGGCTTGATAGCGGGAGGTGTTTATCCTAACCCTGTGCCCTATGCCCACTTTGTTACATCCACTACACACAAAACCCTCAGAGGTCCAAGGGGTGGTTTTATCCTCTGCAAGGCAGAGTTTGCAAAAGATATTGATAAGGCTGTTTTCCCAGGCACACAGGGAGGACCGTTGATGCATGTGATCGCCGCAAAGGCGGTAGCTTTCAAAGAAGCTATGTCAGAAGAGTTTAAGGCATACGCAAGGCAGGTAGTACAGAACGCAAGGGCTTTAGCGGAAGAACTGCAAAAAGAGGGCTTTAAGGTGGTCTCTGGCGGAACAGATAGTCACATGGTCCTTTTGGACCTGAGAAACACAGGGCTAACGGGTAAACAGGTGGAGGACGCCCTCGGAAAGGCTAACATCACCGTAAATAAAAATGCAGTGCCCTTTGATCCTCTGCCACCCACAAAGACCAGCGGTATAAGGCTTGGCACACCAGCCCTTACCACGAGAGGTATGAAAGAAGATGAAATGAGGCTCATAGCAAGGCTGATCTCTCAGGTTATTAGAAACATAGAAGACGAACGTACCATAGAAAAGGTAAAAGAGCAGGTTATTGAACTTTGCGAGCAATTTCCGCTGTACCCAGAGCTAAGGAGAACTCTCAATGAGCTTCTTGATAGCAAAACAGCCCATCTTTGACAGGGAAGGTAGGGTCATTGCATACGAAGTGTATCTTCGCGAAAAGGGTAACGTATTAGAGTACCCCAAGGAAGTTCCATACAATAGGAGTGCGTACATAATATTGCAAATACTCACAGAACACGGGATCGATAGGGTAGGTGAAGGAAAGAGGGTAATGCTAAATGTATCCGTTGATGCACTTCTTAACAAAGCTTTTGAGAACCTTCCTCCGGAGAAGTTGATTTTTGAACTTTTAAAACCGCAGATCCAGGTGGGAGAGGTGGTCATAGGACAGTCCCTCAAAAGTATGAATAGGTTCAAAGAAGCGGGAGCCCTTTTTGCATCCCACTATGAACTTCTTGAGGACGAACGCTATCAACAATTTGTAGAAGAATCTTTTTTTGTATCGGTGGATTTTCCTCGCTTGAATGACAGAAGAATTGAACAGTTAAAAGCCAAGGGTAAGAAGATCATAGTTACTAAGATAGAAACCAAAGAACAGTATGAAGAAGCCCTTAAAGTAGGCGACTTTTTTGAAGGCAACTATTTGGAATCGCCATACATTCTTAAGGAGTTTGAAATAGCCCCCTACCTTAAGACTACCCTTCTCAGGTTAATGTCTATGGTGTACAGTGCCCAGAGTACCAAAGAGATAGCGGAGTTCATATCCTACGATGTGGGATTAACTGCAAAACTCCTGAGGTTTGTAAATTCTGCCTATTTTTCTCCCATACAGGAGATTAGAAGCGTAGAACAGGCTTGTTCAATGCTGGGCTTGAAGAATCTTAGAAACTTTATTTTCCTTTTGGCAATGAACGATTATATTGGCGTTGAAAATCCAACTTTGTGGAAAAAGTCCCTCGTTAGGGCTCTTTTGGCAAAGTCCATTGCAGAGCGTATAGCGCCAGGGCTTGAGGATGTTGCTTATTTAGCTGGACTTTTTTCACTCATAGATGAGATTTTAGGTGTGGACAAGCTAAGCTTCTTAAGAGATATCCACCTGGACAAACTGATAATAGATGCCTATACCGGTGAAAACGAAAAACTCAAACAAATACTTGACATAGCTTCCCAGTTAGAGGAAAAGTATTCTGAAATGTCGGCTTTGGAGGATGCATACAACGATCCTTCCCTTATCAATATAGAGGAACTTACAGGTATTTACAGATTTGACCTATTTCAAATGTTAAAGGATGCTTACGAAAAGGCCGACTACATTTTTAACCTGTGAGTTAAATTAATACCTATACGTCGAGTGAGAAATTCAATAAAGCTAAGAACCTTTTGAGAAAAAAGTCTTGGCGAGGAGGGGGCTTATAATACCCCCAAACCCTACCAAGGAGATACTAACATGAAAAATCACATCTATAGTT
>Ga0209739_100162_pt1 | contig 30287 bp, 29 predicted proteins | sample JossMetagenome_2_FD_184729 | JGI IMG/M metagenome (GOLD analysis project Ga0209739, IMG submission 184729) | Hot spring sediment microbial communities from Joseph's Coat, Yellowstone National Park, USA - JC3_ASED (SPAdes) (version 3) | ecosystem: Environmental > Aquatic > Thermal springs > Hot...
CACCTCTCGGTGTACGGGTAGGTGACCCTCCCGCAGTCAAGGCACTTGGCTGCCTTCAGCCTGTAGTAGCTGTGCCTCTCACGCCAGTACCTTGGTATAGAGAACCTCAAGGCACCTCACCCTATCCTCTTGATCAACCCCCTCGACTTAGCGTAGAACGCGTAGTCGACAATCTTCCTCCAAGCCAGGTAGTCCACCACCCTGGGGGCTCTACCCTGCTTCTCCAGCACTTTGTCGGTCACAACTATGCTGTAGGCGTCGCTCCCCGCACCGCTGCCAAAGGGGGCTAGGAGTATCCTCGAGCCTGGCTTAGCCTCATCCAGCACTTTGGACAGGCCTATCAACGCGGAGGAGTTGTAGCTGTTCCCTATCATAGGGGTCACGAGCCCGGGCTTAACCTTTTCTGGCGGTATACCAAGCATCCTCGCAACCTGAACCGGGAACTTCCCGTTGGGCTGGTGGAATATAGCGTAGTCGAAGTCGCCTGGCTTCAAGCCGGTCTTCTCCATCAGCCCTTTCACGGCGCCGACGATGTGGTGGAAGTACGCTGGCTCACCCGTGAAGGCCTCCCCGTGCAACGGGTAGGGGGATACACTCCTCCTCCAGAAGTCCGGTGTGTCAGTAACATAAGTGTAGCTGGCCTCGAACACGGCGGCTGACTCGCCGCTGGGCCCTATAATGAAGGCGGTTGCCGCGGATGAGGCAGTGTACTCGAGCACGTCCCCGGGGTTAGCCTGCGCTGTGTCGCTGCCGATTACCAGGGCGTACTTGACGAGGCCTGAGGCCACGGCGCCTATGCTGATCCTCATCGCCTCGCTGGCAGCCCTGCATGCGAACTCGAGGTCTGAGGCCATTGTTGAGGGCGTTATCCCGAGGGCCTCCGCTATCACGGTCGCCGAGGGTTTCACAGCGTAGGGCTTGCTCTCCGTCCCAAACCAGACTGCCCCTATCTCCCTGGGGTTGACCCCGGCTCTCCTCAGGGCGTTTAAAGCGGCTTCCCAGCCCATTGTAATAGAGTCCTCGTCTAATCCGGCGACGCTCTTCTCCGAGACATCGAGCTCTCTGGGCTGCTCCGGGTTGAAGCCCCAGACCCTAGTGATCTCGCTCAAAGGAAGTCGGTAGCGGGGGATGTAGCTACCCCAGCCCACGATCCCCGTGAGCTCCTCGGGCTTCATGGCCGCTACCTCTTAGCGTAGAGCCAGCACGATACGAAGTGTCCCGGCTCAACCTCAACCATAGGCGGCTCAGACCTATCGCATACTCCCCTGAGCTCGCTGTGCTCGTCCAGCGCGACGCACCTTGGGTGGAACCTGCATCCAGGCGGTATGTTGACTGCGCTGGGGACCTCGCCCTTGATCGGCACCTCCCTCATCTTAAGCCTGTTGGACGGATCCGGCTCTGGTACAGCTGATATCAGGGCCCTCGTGTAGGGGTGTAGAGGGTTCTTGACGACCTTCTCAGTCTCACCCATCTCAACGATCTTGCCTAGGTACATGATGGCGATCTTGTTTGCTATATACCTGGCTATCGCTATATCATGCGTTATAAACAGGTAGGTTAAGTTGAGCTTCTGCTTCAACTCCATCAGCAACTCTATTATCTCGGCTCTAATGGACACGTCGAGCATTGAGACAGGCTCGTCGGCGACAATGAACCTCGGGTTCAGTATGAGGGCCCTCGCGATCACAACCCTCTGCCTCTGCCCGCCGGAGAGCATGTGCGGGTACCTGTTCATGAAGTCCTCAGGCGGGGTGAGCTTCACTAGCTCTAGAGCCCTGTAGATCATGTCGTACCTATCCGACCTCGTGAACCCGTATTTGTGTATTATCAGGGGCTCCTCCAGGATCTCAAATATCGTCAGCCTGGGGTTCAAACTCCCGTATGGGTCCTGCCATATCATCTGGATCTCTCTCCTGAGGGGCCTCTGGTACTTCCTCGGTATCTTAGCCAGGTCTATGTGGCCGAACTCGGTTATAACTTCGGGTTTGAAGCCGAGCTTGGAGTAGGCGTCCATTAAGTCTTGGCTAGGCTTGTAGCCGACCTGCCCGCCCGTGATCTCGTAGAGCATTAGAACAGACTTCCCCGTCGTTGTCTTACCGCACCCGCTCTCCCCGACTAAAGCGAAGACATCCCCCTGTTTGACGTCGAAGCTGATCCCGTCCACCGCCCTGACATGCAACGGGGGCCTCCTCGCCAGGATGTCTGTTAAGCCTCTTCTAACAGGGAACCATACTTTAAGGTCTCTCGCGAATAGGATCGTGTTGGAGTCAACGTTCATGAAACCGATCTCACCCACGGGCATCACCTCTTAGCGTGGAGCCAGCACGATACGAAGTGTCCCGGCTCAACCTCAACCATAGGCGGCTCCTCCTTGTTACACGGCTCGAACGCATACTTACACCTGGGGTGGAACCTGCAGCCAGGCGGTGGCTGTATTAGGTCTGGCGGGACGCCTGGTATGAACTCGAGCTTCTTCAACTCCTTCCTGAGGCTTGGGATGCTGTTTATTAGCGCCCTCGTGTAGGGGTGTAGAGGGTTGTTGAAGACCCTGTCAGAGCTGCCGATCTCGACGATCTTCCCCGCGTACATTATTGCAACTTTATCTGCTATCTCCGCGATCAAGCTCATATCGTGCGTTATAAGTATGATGGACATCTTCAACTCTCTCTGCAGGCGCTTCAGCAAGTTCATTATCTGCGCCTGGACTACAACGTCCAGGGCTGTAGTCGGCTCGTCAGCTATCACCAGCGATGGCCTCAGCGCTAGGGCCATGGCTATTACAACCCTCTGCTTCATACCGCCGCTGAGCTCGTGGGGGTAGCTTCTAATCCTCCTGGGGTCTAAGCCCACCATTTTGAGCAGGTTAGCGGCCTCCTCTAGAGCCTCCTTCTTCGACAAACCCTTATGCAACGTTAGAACCTCGGCTATCTGGGCCCCAACCGTGTAGACAGGGTTTAAGGCGTTCATAGCACCCTGGAAAACCATGGAAATACCCTTCCACCTGACCTTCGTCCTAAACTCCTCCTCGGGCATCTTCAATATGTCCTCTGCCATGAAGGTTATTCTGCCCCCGACTATCCTACCGGGCGGTGGGACAAGCCTTATGAGCGAGAAGCCCAGCGTGCTCTTACCGCAACCCGACTCCCCTGCGATTCCGAGAACCTCCCCTCTACCAACCTTAAAACTAACGTTGTCCACGGCCTTGACAATACCCTTCGAAGTGTAAAAGTATGTCTTCAACCCCTGGACGTCCAGGATAACCTCGCTCAAATACTCCACACCCTAACCAGCGACCACTCTATTAAGGATACATGACGTATATTTAAATATATTCCCTGACACGGGCCTTTTGCTGCTTCGCCAGGCATCCACAGTTGTCTACAGCTGTCCGCAAACCGCTTCAAATTCGTAATGGCCCTAGTTTTGTCCAAAGCATTCCACTTGCCCACCTACACGGAGACCAGTTTATTTTCACATGCCTGCATGACATTGAAAAGGGTGGTTAGTTGAAGAAAGAGGTTTTAAACCAGTTGATCCCCGAGTGGGCTAGGGAGTTATATTCGAAGAGAATGTTCTCTATTAGGGACTTGTTCAAGAACGATAAGGCTATTATAGCCATGGTCCACCTGATGCCTCTCCCAGGCGCCCCGGGGTACGGTGGGTGGGGTATCGAGGTAGTCGAGGAGCAGGCGTTGAAGGAGGCAAAGATCTACGAGGAGAACGGCGTAGACGGGTTGATCGTGGAGAACATGTGGGATCTCCCATTCTACAGCGGGGCATCGAGGATACCGCCAGAGGAGATGACGGCTCACGCCGTGGTTGCGAGGCATGTGGTGAAAAACGTGTCTATACCTGTGGGCATCACAGTCATACACAACGGGGGTAGGGTCGCACTAGCCATCGCTAAAGCGGCTGGAGCAAAGTTCATAAGGGTCTGCTTGTACACGGGGGCCGCCGTCTGGGATACAGGCGAGTTCGACCACGGTGTGGCCGCGGATCTCGTCAGGTTGAGGAAGGCCCTTTACGCCGAGGACATAAAGTTCTTCGTGGACGTGGTGAAGAAGCACAGCGTCGTGTTCCCCGGCATAGATTTGGAAACCCATACTAAGTGGGCTGACTTCTACCTAGCGGACGCGGTGATAGTGACTGGGAGGATGACGGGTGAAGCCCCATCCCCTGAAGACGTCGCCAAGGTGAAGTCTATTGTAGGGGACACGCCAGTCCTCATAGGGAGCGGCCTCACACCCGAGAACGCTGAGAAGCTCCTCAAATACGCTGACGGCGCGATTGTGGGCACGTACTTCAAGGTGAACGGCCTAACCCAGAACCCAGTCGACCCTGAGAGAGTTAGGAGGCTTATGAGCGTCGTCAACTCGATTAGGGGTAGGGCTTGACCGAGAAGCATGTGAGGGTCTACGGCGACCTCAACCTAGACATCATATACATCCTCCCAACCAGCGAGATCCATTTCAGAGACGTCTCGTACCTGGCTAGGAGGGGCTTCTACTCCCCGGGCGGTGTGGCAGGTAATCTAGCGGTAGCCCTGAGGCGGATCAGCGTCAAGGCAAGCGTCGTGGGCAAGGTAGGTGTCGACCCAGCCGGCCTCATGCTTGTCAGAGACCTAGAGGCCAACAACGTGGGAGTCGGCTTCGTCTCGTTCACGGACCAGGAGGCTACAGGCGTCATGAGCATCCTAGTGAGCCCCGAGGGGAACCGCTTAATAATCGGGTTCAGGGGTGCCAACAGGCTTAACCTGCTTGACGACCAGCTGTTAGATGGGGTGTTGAGAGGCGTGGACTCGGTCTTCGCCTACGGTTTCTCAGCTGACAACATTGATGGAGGTGAATCGCTGAAGAAGCTTTTAGGCAGGGCTTCAAAAGAGGGTTTGACGACAGCCCTAGATATGGGCGGGTTGACTAGGGGGCATGCGGCACTTGTCTCAGCGTTAAGGAGCACGTTGAACTACGTGTTCATCAACACGGACGAGCTAGGCGATTTAATGGGGGATAGAAGCCTCTCGGCCGCTGAGGCCTTGTTCAGCATCCTGGAGCCGGAGGCGTTGTTTGTCAAGATGGGGGATAAAGGGTCGCTGGCGATCACCAGGAGGGGTAAGTTCAAGCGGAGGGCGTTCAAGATCAAGCCTGTGGATACCACGGGTTCCGGGGACGCCTTTAACGCAGGCGTCCTCTACTCCCTCCTCGAGGGGTTCGATTACGACCGAGCCCTACTCTTGGGGAACGCTATGGGGGCTTACAAGGCCCTTGGCTACGGGGCCAGGCACCTACCGAGATCGCTGGTAGAACTCGAGGAGTTCATCGAGTTGAGGGCTGGATCCAGCGGTTTAGACGGGCTCTGACAACAATGAAACCAGCCTTAGGGTGGTAGCTGTTTAAAGGCGCCTCTAAAACCTCTCTTGAACCAGGCTTGCCGAAGAGAGTGGAGACGACTGCCTCCACCTTGAACCCAGCCTCCTCGATCATCTCTGAAACCTCGCTGAAAGTGTAGAACTTGGCCTGCGAGTAGAACCTATGCCCTCCCTTAGCGAGCCCACTATAGTGTACCCCCCAGGGGCTTTCCCTCGGGACAAATCCCAGTATTAAGCGGCCCCCGTCCAATAGAACCCTACCGGCCTCCCTCAACGCCTCCAGAGGGTTGTCCAGGAAGCAGAGGGTGATGATTATAAAGACGCCCCCGAAAGTCTTGTCGGGGAAGGGGAGTCGCTCAGCGTAGCCCTTTACAACACGCACCCCTCTCCGCGAGGATAGATCTAGCAGTCTCTCCGAGGGGTCTAACCCGACGTCTATTTTAAGAGGGGCGGCGAACCTCCCGCTCCCCACACCGACCTCTAGCCAGGGGCGGGGGACACCCCTGCTGGCCACCTCTACAGCCCATAGCTCGCTGTAGTACAGCATAGGGTGCTCGTCGTACCATTTATCGTATTCTAGCCAGAACTTCTCGAAGGGCTCGACAACCATTATAATCCGCCCAGGAGGTGTGGGTGAATACGTCCCCGATCCACTCATCCAGAGGCGTCCGCCTTAGTCGTGGATCAAATATTTTATTTCTCCCACGGGCTTTTAATCTTTGAGGGATTGGGTTGAAAGCCCTACTCTTGAAAGGGCCTAGGGAGCTGAGTATCGAGGACGTACCGCCACCTTCTGTTGAGCCCGGCTGGGTTTTAGTTAAGAGTGTTGCTGTCGGGATCTGCGGTACAGACAAAGCGTTCTACACGGGCACCTACCCTCTTTTCAAGAAGCCTCTTATACCGGGTCACGAGGTCGCTGGGGTTGTCGTAAGCGATGGCAGGCTGAAGGGCAGGCTTGTTGTAAGCGAGATAAACTTCCCGTGCGGGAGGTGCGAGTACTGTAGGAGCGGCTTGTACACTCACTGCCCGTATAGGAGGACTCTCGGAATAGACTTCGATGGGGGTTTCGCTGAGTACTTCACGGCACCCGAGCAGGCACTGCACGTGGTCGACGGGCTGCTCGACCCGGTTACTGCGACCCAAGTGGAGCCTTTGGCAGCGGTCTTAAACGCTTTCACCCAGTACCCTCCAGAGCCTGGTGGTAGAGTCGCCGTCCTGGGGACGGGTAATATAGCGATCCTAGCTGCCCAGACCCTACGGTGGATGGGCGTGGAGCCTGTGGTTGTAGCGAGAAAGGGCAGTTCTAAAGTAGGCTACCTGTTGAAGATGGGTTTCGAGGCGTTGACGCTAGAGGAGGCGCTGGAGTACATGAAAAACAAAACCCCGGAGGGGCAGGGCTTCGACATGGTCGTCGAGGCAACTGGGGGTAGCCAGGGTCTCGACACAGCTATTCAGCTTGTAAGGCCTAGGGGGATAATACACTTGAAGTCAACCCCAGGCTCCAGGTTCACAGCCGACCTCACGAAAGCAGTCGTGAAAGAGGTGAGGATTATAGGGACAAGGTGCGGTACTTTCAGAGAGTTTAGGAAAGCTATCCAGCTGTTGAGCCGGGGTGTTGTCAAGCCTGTTGTGACAAGCGTCTTCAACGGGTTGGAGGAATCTATTAGAGCCTTCGAAAAATCGCTCAGCGAGGGGGAGGTGAAAGTAGTCGTCAAGATATAAACTTAGTGGAGGAATTAGTGTTAGATTATCACTTATAATTAGGTCTAGAACAAGCGGCCTAGAGTTCGATTACCCTCAGTTTCCCCTCGAGCATCATCTGCGCTAGGCGCCTCGTTGAACGTGTTACTCTACTACTAGTAGAGGCCTCGGCTAGGCTGAACCACGCTACGCTTCTCGCATCTCCTCCAGGCCTTAACTCACCTGTTAGACTGCTCGAGTCGAACAATACATCTATTATAACATAGTGGTATCTGACCCTCCCGCCCTCTCTTACAATAGAGTCGGTGACCCAGACGACCCCGAGGGGCCTCCCCCTCAGGCCCGTCTCCTCCTCTAGCTCTCTGATGGAGGCCTCTACAATAGTCTCCCCGGGCTCGATGACGCCGCCCGGTATTGACCAGAGGCCTTCGCCAGGAGGATACCCTCTCTCTACGAGCAGGATCTCGCTACCCCTTACAACAACCGCGCCCACCGAAGCTATTGCGTGCTCGGGAAACTCCCTCCCCACTTAAACCACCAAGGGTGCTCGACTGGGTTAATCCCATGAAAAACGGGTATAAGAGGCTCTTCACTCCCTTTTATAGGGCACTCCAACATACTTGGGCGGTCTTGACCTACCTATCAAGCCTGCCACTACCACGAGTGTCGCAAGGTATGGTATTGTGTTGAACAAGTCTACCGGTATCAATTGCTTGAGCCAGCCTATGTTTTTAATCCACTCGCCCAACACCCAGAAGAACCCGAAGAGGAAGCTCCCTGCTATCCCGAGTAGAGGGTTCCAGTTTGCGAAGTTGACTGTTGCCAGAGCTATGAAACCCCTCCCAGCCGACATCTGCTTGGTTATGCTCGCGTTCCAGTCTATGCTCAGGAAAGCGCCGGCTAAACCGGTTAGCAAGCCCGCGATAGATGATGTCAGTGTTTGAACCAGCTCGACTCTAACACCCACGGAGTCCGCGGCCTCCGGGTTCTCGCCGCAGGCTCTTATGGACAGGCCTATCTGCGTCTTGAAGAGCAGGTAGTATGCTAGAACCGCTATTATAAGGGATGAGATCGATATCGGGGATACGCCGTAGATCTTTGGGACTGTGAGAGACAAGTCTATTGTGTAGTACCCTGCTACGTGGAAGAACGCTATTATCGAGTAGGCCACAAACCCGGCCGCAAACAGGTTTACACCAGTGCCTGTGACTATTTGATTGCCCTTCATGTAGGCTGATATATACCCATGCACCACCCCTAGCAGTAGGCCTGTCGCTAAGCCGGCTAAAACCCCCAGTAGAGGGTTCGCGAAAGCGCTGTCAGCGTAGACAGCCATGAAGGCTGATATTAGCATGATGCCTTCTAAACCTATGTTAGCGATCCCAGCGCTCTCGCCTATTATCTCGCCCGTAGCCGCTAGTAGTAGTGGTGTTGAAGCATTGAGCGTCTGAACAAACAGTTGCCATATCATAGACCAGTTCATCTTACACCACCTATTTTCCTCGATATTATCCTAAGAAGCCCTGGGATCGATAATGCGATTATTATAAGCCCTTGAACGGTTTGAACCATCTCCAAAGGCACCCGAGCGTAGATCTGCATATTCCTGGAGCCAGCTTTCATAGCCCCTATGAAAATCGAGGCCAACAAGATACCTACAGGGTGGTTGTAGCCTATAAGCGAAACCGTCAACCCGTCGAAGCCTAGGCCCACCAAGTTACTTAACCCGGTTGTTATAGCGTAGGAGGGCGGCCTGCCGGCAACCTCGCAGAAACCGGCTATCCCAGCGGTGAAGCCGCCTATTATAAATGAGTAGAGGGCCACCCTCCTGACGCTTATTCCACCATATTTCGATGCGAGAGGATTGTAGCCAACAGCCCTGATCTCGTAACCTACAGCCGTCTTCCACAGCAGGAAGTATGTGAAGGCGAGTACCAGTATGGATATGATGATAGCAGCCGAGAGCTCCGTGCCCTCCACTAGAAGAGGTAGCCTCCCCGCCGGGGGGACTGAGACTGTTTTAGACGCGTCTACAGGGTTGGGTATCACGTATACCCTCATACTCTCGACTATCCAGTAAGCTATCCAGTTCAACATTATAGTGGATACAACCTCGTTTACACCCCTATAGGCTTTCAGAATACCCGCTATGATACCCCAGATCATTCCCAGCACAGCCGCCACAATAAACTCTAAGGGGAGATAAAGTATTGAAGGGATTGATATCGCCCCGAAGAGTACTGCACCCAGCGCCCCCATGTACATTTGCCCCTCCGCCCCTATATTGAACAACCCGGCTCTAACACCCACCGCGAAGGTTAGAGCCGTCAGGATGATTGGGGTGGCGAAACTCAGCGTCATCTCCACACCGTAGCCTGTTGTCAGCGAGGGCACAAATAATTGGTAGTAGGCGTTCACCGGATTGTAGCCGCCAATCACCATCACAAGCCCCCCGATAACCATGCCAGCTACTATGGCCACCACGACCTCGGCGAAACCGGTTAAGTGTTCTCTAAGCCTGGCGTCAAGCATTTCAAACAACCCTCATCCCCCTAGCCTGCTCGAGTGTATAACCTCCCATCATCAATCCGATCAGCCTTACATCAGCCTCCTTCGAATCCAGTACTCCCATGAATCTCCCCTCGTACATCACAGCTATTCTGTCGCTTAATTCCAAAATCTCATCCAAGTCGGCTGACACCAAGAGGATAGCTTTACCTTGATCCCTCAAATCAACCAGCCTCCTCCTGATGTACTCGGTTGAGGCTACGTCGAGGCCTCTCGTCGGGTTCGAGGCCACTATCAGGGACGGGTTTTTAGATAGCTCTCGAGCTAGCACTAGCCTCTGCTGATTCCCGCCGCTAAGGCTCCTGGCAGGGTTGTTTAAATTACCCGCAACTATCTCGTACTCCTTTATGAGCTTTAACGTGTGCTCTACCATCCTCCTATTCTTGAAAATACCGAAATTGTTGACGAACTCTCTACTCCGATGCAAGCCTAGAATAGCGTTCTCTATGATACTCATATTTACAATAAGCCCCATGGCAACCCTGTCCTCCGGTATGTGAGACAACCCCAGCTTGTATAGTTCCTGGGGATCACTGTTTGTTACGTCGCGGCCTAGGAATACGACTCTACCCTTCTCAACCCTTCTCAAACCAGTTACGGCTTCAACGAGCTCTTTCTGCCCATTCCCCTCAACACCTGCTACCCCGAAGATCTCACCTTTCCTCACAGCTAGGCTCACGCCTCTGACAGCCCACTCCCCTCCGTCTCCTCTAACCCAAAGATCCTCTACGGTGAGAACCTCTCCTCCAGGCTTCACAGATTTCTTCTTTATCTCGAAAAGGATTTCCCTCCCCACCATCAGCTTGGCCAACTCCTCTGGGTTTGTTCTACTGGTCTCCACAACACCCGCCACAACCCCCCTCCTCAATACTGTGATCCTGTCTGTGATAGCAAGGGCTTCCTTCAACTTGTGTGAGATGAAGACCACTGAAACACCCTGGTCTCTCAGCTTCTTCAACGTCGCGAACAACTCCTCTGTCTCGACAGGGGTCAAGTTCGTTGTGGGCTCGTCTAAGATGAGGACTCTGACTCCTCTATACAACATTTTAAGAACCTCGATCTTCTGCCTAACGCCCATTGGCAGGGATTCCGCAACCGCCTCGAGTTCCACTTTAAGCCCTGTCTCGTTCATCAACTTCACAAGCCTCTCCCTGCTGACCATCCTCCTGCTCAACCCGAGGAAGATGTTCTCGCCAGCCGTGAAAACAGGGACTAAGGCGGGGTACTGCGCCACCATTCCTATACCGAGTTTAAGAGCGTCGCTGGGGTTGGAGAAGACTACTCTCCTACCATGGACTTTGATCACGCCTCTAGTGGGCTTGAGAACACCCGCAAGTATCTTCATCAACGTTGTCTTGCCCGCACCGTTCTCGCCGAGCAACCCATGGATCTCGCCTTCTCTAAGATCGAAGTCAACGCCCCTCAAAGCCACTGTCCCATCAGGGTATACCTTCACAATCCCCCTCATTTCCACAATGTTCTCGCTAGGCAAGAAACCACCCCTAACCGTATGTGATACAGGCATCGAGTGGTTGGGTAAAAAACATATTTATTTGGTCAGACTAGCCTACGTTGAGCGCCTGCCTAACCTGGGCTATCTTACTTGCGTCGAATGGAACCATGTTCTCTATGTCCGCGAACGTCAAGTTGCCGACTTTCACACCCGAGGGATTGTTTATCAGCTGGCTTCTCAGATTGCCTACAGCATCCCATATCCAGCTCGGGATCTGGCTTCTCATAGCCTGGACCTTCTGAATGATCTCAGTGGCGTTAACCTGCTTACCCGCTTGAGCTGCTATTTGGAGGAAGGTCTGGAGGTCATCTACGCTACTTATATTGACGCCTCCCACGCTTAACCCCAGTTCTAGGACGCCGCCGAACTGGGCTACCCTACCCTCCTTGTAGTCGATGGCCCTCTTAACAGCCTGGAAGACACCTACATCGACCCTCTTCTCCATGCTCGCGATCACGAAGCCCGGTGCGATCCAGTCCTGGTCGCTGTCAACACCTATCGCGAAGGGTGGGCCGAACTGTCTTCCAGCACTCTGCCCGGCCGCTTGAACCGCCTGTATTATCCCCAACCCTGTTGCGCCTGCGACATTATAGACCACGCAGGCCCCCTGCGCCAGCTGAGCCTCTGTGGCTGTCCTGCCCTTGCCGACGTCGTTGAAAGACCCGGTGTACGTGTAGAATATTTTCAACGGCGTGACGGGTTGTCCTGTCTGTTGCGCGTATATCTGCTCACCGTACCTTATACCCCAGTAGTAGCCTGCCTCGAACTTGTAGAGCACCGGTATCTCCATCCCCAGGACAACTCCCACAGCCGAGCAGTTGTAGTAGTGGGCAACCATCCCCGCGAGAGCTCCAACCAGAGCACTCCCCTCATGCTCCTTGAAGAGCACGCTCAGGACGTTTGGCTCGTCGACCTGGGCGTCTATGATCGCGAACAACTGGTTAGGATACTCCTTCGCCACGGTGTCTACTGCTGTCGCCATTAGGAACCCAACCGCTATAATGACCACATATTTACCGCTGCTGGCAAGCGTCCTCAGGTTTGGTAGATAGTCCTGCTCTGTAACGCTCTGAACCTCAGTGACGTCGACGCCTAATTCCTGCTTAGCCCTCATAGCACCCAGGTAGGCCATGTCGTTGAAGCTTAAGTCTCCTCTACCACCTATATCGTAGACTACAGCTATAGAGTATTTGTGAGCGGGGGTAGTGGTCGTCAAAGGTGTGGCGGTTGGACTAGTAGCTGTAGGGGCCTGCTGACTCCTAAGGTAAAACCATGTTCCTAAGCCAGCTATTAACACCACGATTATTATCGTTATAGCTATAGCTATGCGGGAGACTCCCCTCATTACACCACCCTTTGAAATTTATTTCTAGCCTATTCGAGGTATATAAACACACTTACACGCTATATCAAAACCTGTTCAATAAACGTATTTTGACGTCGTGATATCAGACCTTAATCATGTCATCCTTATTGGTGGGATTAAAAGGTTGATCTTGGCCAAGGTTTAAATATTTGAGTGGGATAGCTAATCAGTGAGAGGGGCGTGATGAAGCTTCTTGAAGTGAGAGACCTAACAGTTGAGGCCGGTGGTAGGATAATAGTGGCGGACACGAATCTTGAAATAGATGAGGGTGAAGTAGTCTACCTGCTAGGCCCCAATGGGACGGGGAAGACCTCCCTGATAAGGAGTATCATAGGATACCCGGGTTACAATGTTGTGAAAGGCAGGATTCTGCTGATGGGTGAGGATGTTACAGAGATGCCTATGGAGTACAGGGTGGCGAAAGGTCTTGGACTAGCCCACCAGATACCTCCCAGGCTGAGCGGTCTCAAGGTTAAGACTCTTCTAGAGGCGATTTGCTCTAGAACAAAATGCGACCCGGAGGAGGTGGCTTCAGCGACACAGATACAACACCTTCTTGAAAGGGATTTCGGGAGGTCTTTCTCAGGCGGCGAGTTGAAGCGGGTTGAGCTCGCCACACTCCTCGCTATGAAGCCTAAGATAAGCTTCATAGATGAGCCGGACAGCGGTGTAGACGTTGACAGCGTGAAGCTTATAGCGGATGGTATTGGAAGGCTAATGGAAGTATCGAGTTCGATACTGGTGATCACTCACACAGCCATGATAACCAAGTACATTAAGCCTACCAGAGTCTGCCTCATGATAAACAAGCGTGTAGATTACTGCGGAGGGCCCGAGCTATTGGAGGAGGTGTTCGAGCATGGCTTCAAGGGGATGGCTGGAGGAAATCAAGTCTAGAGCCCGGGAAGGATTGTCTAAACCCGCCCCCTATGGCGAGGACATAGATCTAACCGAGTACAATGAGGCGTTGGGTAGAGGCGAGTTCGACCCTGCTAGAGCGGAGGAAGTTGGCTTCAAGACAGGTGGCAACGCGTACTATCTCCAAGTAGACCAAAACTACTTTAAGTACGCTGCCAGGCTCAGCGGCGTCGAGATAATGACTGTAAGGGAGTTCGTTGAGAATAAGCCGGATGAGGCCAGGGACTACTACTGGAGGCTTATAGACCCCGGTAAAGACAAATACACGGCTACAGCAGCCTTACTCGAGAAGGGCGGCTACTATGTTAGAGTGAGGAAGAACACAAGGGTAGAGGAGCCTATTCTCGCCTGCCTATTTCTCAGCACGAGAGGTATACAAGCACCCCACAATATCGTGGTCGTCGAGGAGGGTGGTGAGGCGGTTGTTATGACGGGGTGCACTATAGCCCCTGAATCCGCCGGGGTTCACATAGGTATCAGTGAGTTCTATGTAGAGGATAGAGCCAAGCTTACTTTCATCATGGTGCACTCCTGGAACAGGGTGTCGCATGTCAGGCCTAGAACCAGCGCTGTTGTGGGGGAGGAGGGCTACTACTTGAACTACTACGCTAACTTGTCTAGGGTTAAGACGCTCCAGACATACCCCGAGGTCTCCCTGGGGGCTAGGGCTAGAGCCGGCTTATACTCCGTCGTCCTCGGCTTAGGGGATGCATCCATCGACTACGGCGGGGCAGTCTACTTGAAGGGGGAGGGATCTTCTGCTGAGATCGTCTCAAAGGCATTGGCGAGGGATAGAGCAAGGGTTGTGACGCGGGGTAGACTCCACGGGGTTGGCAGAGAGGTGAGGGGGCACTTGGAGTGCAGGGGGCTCATGCTGTCCCGCGAGTCATACATGCTGGCTATACCAGAGTTATCCTCGGAAACACTAGACGCCTCGCTTACACATGAAGCATCCATAGGGAGGCTTGCTGAAGAAGAGATAAACTACCTTGTCAGCAAGGGTTTCACGAGGGATGAATCGATCAGCCTCCTAGTCAAAGGATTCGTCAGCGTGGACGAGAAATTATTCCCCCCGAGAGTTAAAAGCGTGATAAACAGCGTGGAGAAGCTGATTGTCGGGAAAGCTATGTAATGTTTGCTAAGGTTACCACAGAGCAATACTTGTTTTAAGCTCCAGCTGGCTCAACCTCCGGTATACTAAATCATAGGGTGAGCGATTAGAACTCTGCTATCGTTGAGCAACATCCCCCCTGGAAAAACCGTGCTCAGAGAATTTTCCAGGGAAAAAATTGTTGAAGTCTGATTAGACAGGTGGGATTACTGTTGAAGGTGTTGGAGCTGGTGTTGGAGGTGCTTGCTGAGCCTTCTTAGCACTATCGCCTAGGGCGATGTACAGGAGTATCCACGCTATAAAGCCTGCTAGCCCTACGAATATTGATATTATGAACAGGATGCCGGCAGCCAGGTAGAGGGCGTTTTTCTCCGTCTCATTTAACTTAAAGGAGAGTATTATCAAGCCGATGTATCCGAGTATCAGTAGTATAAACCCTACTATTATAATCGGTATTCCTATTAGAATGAAGACTAGAAGAGCCCCGATCAACATTACTATTAGGCCATAGAATAAGCCGACCCGGATGAGAGTTGCTGAAGTTGCGAACTCGGGTCTAACTTCCGCGAGTCTTTTTGCTCCGGGTATGAAGTTGCCCCATAACCCGATTAAGGCTATAATCACACCGACAATCAAGACAATTGCCATCGCTACTAAAGACCCTACTAGTAGCACCTTCCCCCCATGGAAACCTAGCGTGAGAGAGGTGAGCGAGCCAGCGATCACGGACATCAGCCCTATCCCGATCAGCAGCCATGCTATAATGAGATATAGCGCTCCTCTCCTCATGGATTCAAACGCTTCAACAAGCGGTGATTGCGAGGTTACTGCCATTCACTCACCTACTTACTATTTGTCTTGTGTTAAATAAAAATATTCCGCCTCGTTTTAAACGAATGATGCCATCCTTATACCACGATCCACGGAGGGAGACGCTCTATATAAGTCGTGGTGAGAACTACCTGGATGTAACTCGCTCTTAGTGGGGCAACCATATCCGTGAAGATCCTTCTCAACATTTGTGTTAAATCTCATGAATGAACGAGATGAACGTTAACATAGCGTGCCAGGAGTGAGTATAGTATTTGAGAAGCACCCCTTATGTATGGGGGATAGTTTAAGGTCGACTGCATTGGTTGAGAACGATGTACCAATGATCAAGGGTTGTTTAACCGTATAATGCCCTGACTACACGGGTCTTAACAGCCTCCTCCTTACACAGGTCTTCAACGAGGTGATCGATATCCCTGTACTTTCTTACAGGGGCTAGCCTCCTCTCGTCGAGATACTCAGGCCATTTCTCGATGATGTCTGTAGGGTAGCCTGTGCCCACAAGCGCGTAAACTGGTTTAGCCTCCGTGTAAGCTGTGACTGCCTCCTGGACGCACCCGGATCCCCCGCCGAGAACTACCAGAGCATCCGATGACCTGGCGAGGGCTACACTCCTACCCCTGAATGACAGCCCTGTTTTAACGACTATAGCCTTCTCCGGGAAAGGCGCATCCTCTTCTTCCACGGGAGGGAGCACTATGACTGCGAAGCCTTTATCCAGGGCTTCATCGACGACTACCCTCATTAAACCCCAGTACCCTCCCACAACGATCCTATGGTTTAAACCACACTTCTCCCTGAGTAGCATAATAAACCTCCTCGTAGCCTTAGCCAACTCCGGACCAGGCTCCCCGCTGTGGGCTGCTACACCAATATACACCGGTTCAACACCCCTGTCTGAAACTCCTCAAACACCACTAATTAACTTGCAACACAACTTAATTTAGCTCGAGACAGGGAGTCAAGCCCCTATAGGGCGGAGAGGGAGTCGAGCCGTCATCCTTTAGTAGCTCACAATGTGGCGCCAAGCACCTCGTCGTAGAGCTCCTCGAAGGCTTTTTCGAGTTTAGTCTTCGAGGCTGTCTTAGACCTCTCGAAGAACTCTAGGGCTACGTCTGGGAAGATGCAGTAGGTGACTATTTGTTCCTCGCTTGGGTTAAACCCCTTCTCAACCAGCGCTCTCCTGCATTCCTCTAGAGCAGGCTTGAGGAGGTCTGCGGGCCTAACACTTATAGGCTCCTCGCCTTTGAGGACCACCTCAATAACATCTTTCTTAATGGGTGCCGGGGGCCTGCCGTACAGTCCTTTAACATAGTCTCTAACCTCCTTTGTCACAACCCTATATCTTCCGTTCACCACGTTCAAAAGTGCCTGTGCCCCGACGATCTGTGATGTTGGGGTCACGAGCGGGGGCCAGCCCAAGTCTTCTCTCACCCTTCTAACCTCTTCTAGAACCTCCTGTAACTTGTCCTCAGCACCCAACTGCTTTAGCTGCTGGAGGAAGTTGGTTATCATGCCACCTGGGATCTGGTGCTCTAACACGTTGGGGTCGGGCATGAATACCCTCACGTCTAGGAGGCTCTTGTACTTGCCGAAGAGGAGTTTCTCAAGGTAGGATGAGATCCTCCTAACCACCCCCATGTTAACCCTGGGCTTCAAACCCTCTGGTAGAGCGTAATACAATGACTGCACGCCAGGCTGTCCTGTCCCGTAGGCGAGAGGGCTTATCGAGGTGTCCACGAAGTCCGCCCCGGCCTCGACGGCTTTAACGTAGTTTGCTATGGCCAACCCACCTGTGAAATGGCTGTGGACATCAACGGGTATCTTCAACCTGCTTTTAATCTCCTTGACAAGGTTGAAAGTTGTGTAAGGGTCTAGTAGCCCGGCCATATCCTTGATCACAATGTGGTCTACCTCAAGGCTGGCGATCTCCTCAGCGAGTTTAACGTAGTACTCCAGCGTGTGGACGGGGCTCACAGTGTAGGTTATAGTCCCCTGAACTATAGCGCCCAGCTCCCTGGCTTTCCTTATACTGGTAGCCATATTTCTAACGTCGTTTAAAGCGTCGAAAACCCTGAAAACCTCGATGCCATTTCTGTAGGAGAGCTCTACAAACTTCTCTACCACGTCGTCTGGGTAGTGCCTGTAGCCCACGAGGTTCTGTCCTCTGAGGAGCATCTGGAGCTTTGTCCTCCTAACCCTCTCCCTTATAATCCTCAGCCTGCCCCATGGATCCTCTTTGAGGTAGCGCAACATGACATCGAATGTCGCCCCACCCCACATTTCAATACTGTAGAAGCCAGCCTGATCGATCAAGTCGAGTATTGGAAGCATGTCCTCGGTTGAGAGCCTTGTAGCTATCAGGGATTGATGCGCGTCTCTGAGAGTGGTGTCAACTATTTCAACCATTAGAACCCACCGTGCGGGCACCCGTGTAATTTATTTCTATAGGGTTACACCAAATTATAAAATAGGTTTCAGTCTTGGAAACACTTTGCTTGACAAGGCTGGAGGCCTGTGAGGCGGTCGTCGAAGGAGATTTCACGTATCTCACCGGTTTAATCAGGTATATGAGATTTTTAAGGAGTTACAGACCGCTGGCGAATCCAAGACTTGTTGTTGACACTAGTTTTAGAGCGGTGCTCGTGTTAATTACCGCGCTTATTCTAAGGGCCAGCTCTATCCACATGATTCTGCTTCCAGGTGAGAAGGATCTAGCTGGTGTGAATCCTTTGACAAGGGGTTTTCTCATAGGCGTCCTTAAACTTGCGACCTCTAAAGGGAACCCGAAGATCACCCTTCTCTCCGCCAGGGATTACGCCATCCTATCCCCCATCCTGAAAAGCAAAGCCGGTTTAAGCCGGAGATCCATCGTGTTGGAGACATCGGGCAAATACCTGCCATACCCCTCGACCCCTGTGCTCGCCCTCCAAGCAGACTCATTTAGGACAGTAGGCGAGTTCCTCAAGCTGGTCTCGAGCAACAGTGTGGGTCTAACCATACTGGTTTCCACGAGACCTCTCACCCTGAATCAGTTGAATAGTATGGCGATAAATATCGTCACCACGAGCTACAGCGATGTCACATGGTCTGTGAGTCTCTGCGTAACCCCCTCTCCCTGCGCGCAATCTATCCTAATGGCGGCCGAATGCCTGAGGAATAGGAGAGCTGTCGTAGCCCCCAGCGAGATAGGCGTCTTAGTGGGCCGGCCCTACAGAGAAGCAGTGTTGAAAGTTAGGTCAAACAACCTTGAAAACCTTTTCTCAGCCTTGATAGCCGCGGTGAATAGGATTAATATCGTTAAGAAGGTTTTTATAAGAGGCATGGAGAAAACTCGATAAGCTTACATCGACAATGGATAGACGATCAAAACCACCCCATGTGAGCGTGGAATGGGTTAAAAACTTCTTTAACAGCGGTGGATAAAGTTTGATATGAACCCATACTCACCGACCTTCACCGACGTCTAGGTTACTAGGGTAGTGATGGTTGAAGAACCTCTCTCACACTGCCCCGAAAACCCTGAACACGAAGAGCTTGGCCACGTCCGTTAATAGGAGTGTCACAGAGACCGAGTATATGAAGCCCAGTAGTATTGCGCTTAATGGTATTGACGGTATAATCCAGCCCCCGTAGACTAAGATAGAGCCGACTATTGTATCGACTGAGATCGATAAAGCTACCGGTAAGCTGGGCCTACTAGCCCAGAACCAGTTTGTCTCCCTGAAGTTCAATATGTTGAACAACCCGGAGAGCAATAGGACGTAGAACACGAACGTTCTAACCTGGTCGAAGGGTAGTGCGAGATAGTCTAAGGCTATGTACAGTGCTACGAATAACTCGACGATCTTGATTAAACCCAGCACTACTGAGATCTTTACCAGCTTCCAGAGATTCCACCTCTCAGGCTTCTTACTAGGTCTTAGGTTGTCAGTGCTTATAGACAGTGTTACGAAATCGTATAGGAACAACATGAGTATCATGTGTGTCGGAGACAAAACGGGTAGACCTAGGAGTAGCGTTGATATTGCGACGAAGTAGACTATCTGGAATGTTTTAACTATCTTGTTCAGGGACCACACGACAATCCTCCTGTAGACCCGCCTACCCAGATGGATTATGTCGACTATGTTCCTGAGCCCGGGTCTTGTAAGGACAACGGACCCTGATAGCTTGGCTATATCAGTCGCGTTGCTCACCGCCACCCCGAGGTCAGCTCTCTTAAGGGCGGGGGCGTCGTTAACCCCATCCCCTGTCATCCCCACTACATGGCCTTTCTCCTGGAGTGCTACAACAATATCATGTTTTTCTTCAGGGACCGTCTCGGCGAAGACACCCACGCTGTCAATTAAACTGCGTATTTCCTCCTTGGGCATACCCTTCAGGGAGATAACTTTACCATCTATTCCGACCATTCTCGCAATGCTCCTCGCCACATAATAGTTGTCCCCAGTGATCATGATCGGCTTTACACCCATCTCCTTGATATCGTTTATGAAGCTGGGGGAGTCTTCTCTAGGCTTATCGTACAACCCTAGTAGGCCGATGACCCTGAAGACACCGCCCTTCTCAACACCTACTCCTAGAGGCCTCTCACCCCTCTCGCCTATTTCTCTAATAATATCCTCGTACCCCTGTTTATCCAGGCTCCCATCCATCTCCGCGAGGACTTGGGGAGCACCTTTCACGGCTCTCACAGGCACCCCTCCGATTTTCACGAGGGCTTCAGTCCTCTTTGTCTCAGGGCTGAATGGTTTGAACTCAACTAGATCAACCCCGTCTTTTGAAACACCCTCTTCAGAGGCCTTCTCTATGACAGCCCTGTCGATCGGGTCTTTAGCGTCCTCCTCCGATGCGAGGAGCGCGTAGAATAGGATGTCTTTCTCCGAGTAATCCTCGGTTAGAGGGATCACTTCTTTCACTGAAATCTTGTTTTCCGTTATAGTCCCGGTTTTATCAAGGCATATAACATCCATCATTGACCCGGCCTCAATTGCCTCAAGCCTCCTCACGATCACACCCGCCCTAGCTAGCTCGAGACTACCTAGAGCTAGGGTTATAGTGGTCATGGCGGGCAAGGCTATCGGTATGGAAGCTATCAGTAGGGTTAGAGTGAAAGGCAGTAGGTCTAGTATGCTGGTCCTACTCAAAACCAGCTTAGCCGCCACGAGGGCTATGAAGAAGATGTCCGCGACTAGTAGTCCCTTCGTGATGCTACTCGTGATCTCCTCTATAATCAGCCTTGGCTTGCTTACCTGCACCAGCTCAACTGTCTTACCGTAGCGTGTCGACAGCCCTGTTGCAGTGACCTTGACAACAGCCTCCCCCCTCAACACACTGCTGCCTGCGAATACTTTGTCGCCCGGGTTCTTGTCCACAGGGAGAGACTCGCCTGTTAAAGCTGATTCGTCCACGATTAAATGCCCCTGAATCAATTCCCCGTCAGCCGGAACTACATCACCGAGCTTCAGTTTTACGATGTCGTCTGGTACAATATACTCCGCTGGGACTTCTTCCCAGGAGCCGTCTCTCAGCACTCTAGCAATCACTCTGAGCCTTGATTTCAGTACCTCCACCGCCTTCTCAGCCCTCTGCTCGTGTACCAGCCCGATGACCGCGTTAACTAGTAGAAGGGCAACCATTACAGCGAAGTCGACGTACCTGCCTAGGAAGAAGGATATTATGGCCGCGACTTCAATAGTGTAAGGTGTTAGACCTGTGAATTTCCTAGCAAATAATTTGAGAAGAGACTCCTTTCTCTCGGGTACAACGTTCAAGCCGTATTTCCTGACCCTCTCCTCGACTTCGCTTTTAGTTAGACCGCGTAGACTGCTCACCTTCACCACTCCTAGGACAAGTGTTTTAACAGATACTATTTTCCAGGTAATCAAGAGTGGAGCAAATAAACGTACTCGTCGTTCCCATCCATTTTGAACAAGCCTAGGAAGGCACCCCATTGCAGTATGTTATACTTCGCCTCATTCAAGTGAACATAGTAGTACCTGGATAGTATGTTCTCGTACTCTTCAACACTTATCCTCCTGCTTTTCGATAACGACTTCAACAATGTGTTCAAAGGCTCCAGTCTCCTAGCGTTTTCTTTTAGCATGCTCTTAACGCTTTTAATATTGCCTCTCACAACCTTCTCCCCCAGCTCGGTTAGGGATAAGTCCCCCTTAGCGTCAACCGAGACAAGGCCTAAAGCCTCCGCCACATCGATCACATGGGGCAGGACATCGATGTTCTCCCCGAGCAGGTCTCCCAACTGCATTGGGTCTACTTTATTGCCCAGACTGTGGAGTGCCTCGATCAAACCAAGTATGTGGTCCGGGGTGAGGTAATAGGGTAAAACCACGCTTTTCGATTCCTGTGACAATCCTACTCGAGCACCCTGGGGAATATATATTGTTTCCTGGATCCTAATAAACTTGACACGGCGGTTAAGGGTGGGAGATTGCTGTACGAGCTGGCTGTAGCGACGCTGATGAGCCTCTACAGGATGTTCGCTGCTTACCTCCTCTCGCTTTTCATAGCGTTGTTCACTGGCATAGCGATGGCAAGGAATAGAACCGTGGAGGCCGTTCTACTCCCAATACTCGATGTCCTCCAGTCAGTGCCGATATTAGGCTTCTTCCCGATCGTACTGGTACTCCTTGTAGACAAGCTTGGGCCAGGAATAGGCGGGGAGCTAAGCGCTATAATCCTCATTGTGACAAGCCTTGTATGGAACATGATTTTCGGGGTGTACGCGTCTGTTAAATCGCTCGACCCCTCGGTTGACTTGATGACAAACGTCTACAAGCTACCCTTCCCCCTTAAACTAGCCGCTGTCTACGTGCCCGCCTCACAGCCCTCTATCATATCGAACAGTATCATATCGTGGGCTGGCGGCTGGTTCTTCCTGACAAGCGCTGAGGTCATCTCAATGGGCTCGCAGACCTATAAGCTCGTGGGGCTCGGAAGCTTCATCTTCGACGCCACAGACAGAGGTGACACGCGGGCACTGACAGCTGGAATTGCCGTGCTCTTCCTAGTTATAATACTAACGTACATACTCTTATGGAACCCGGCTGTAGTAAGGTATACCGGCTTAAAGATACTACCAGGGGTTGAATCCTCGTACAAGGCTGTTGACAGGGCTGTTGCCTCGGCGTGGAGGGGTATCGTGAAAGCTATGCTCAGACTAAGAGTGAGGATACCCGGCGGTAGGGCTTTTCTAACACTCTTTCCACTGCTCCCAACCTCCATCTGGCTGAGCGGGGCGAGAGCATCATCCTGTAGCGCGTACTTAGCAAACCTCACATACTACCTCTACATGTTCACAGAGAATGTATGGATGACTTTGATCAGAGTCTACACAACACTGCTTGTCTCGCTACTAATCTCCCTGCCCCTCTCATACCTCTCTGTTAGAAGTAGGAGAGTGGGTTTTATAGCGTGCACTGCAGGAGAGTTGCTCTCCTCCGTGCCCGCTGTTGTCTGGTGGCCTATCTTACTCCCCATCGCGCTTACCTACCCTTGGTTTGTAATGTTCTTCGTGTACCTTCAAGGCGCCTTATGGTACGTTTACTTCAACGTCATGATCTTCGGGCTCCAATACATGAAGAAAGACGTCGTGGAGCTAGCTGAAATATATGGTGTAAAGGGGTCACTCTACTTCAAGTCGATCTTCCTCCCAGCACTCCTCCCATCAATTCTCGCAGGCCTATTATCTGCCTCGGGAGGGGCGTGGAACGCGTCTATAGCGGCGGAGTACATTGCTGTAGGAGGGCTGAACCTAGATATGGGCGGGGTGGGGAGCCTAATAGATAAACTCGCGGCGGAAGGGGACTCGATGGGCGTTCTACAAGTAGCTATGTACATGAGCCTCCTAATTGTTTTGTTGAACAAGTTTGTATGGAGCAGGTTGTTCAAGAGGCTGGGGTCCAGATATGTCGTCGAGTGAACTCGTTCTAAGCATCAGGGGGCTGTCAAAGAAGTACAGGGTGCCTGGGAGAGATGTGCTGGTGCTCGACAACATATCCTTCGATGTAGGAGAAGAGTTCATAGCCATTCTCGGGCCCAGCGGTTGCGGTAAATCCACTCTTCTCAGAATCATAGCAGGGGTCGAGAAGCCGGATGCAGGGGCTATAGACTTCCGCATCGGACGTGACCCAAGGATAGGTTTCGTGTTCCAGTCACCAACCCTCTTACCCTGGATGACAGTCCTGGGGAACACGATGCTACCGTTGCTCGCGAGGGGCATGGAGGCGGGGGAGGCGAGGGATAGGGCGAGGAGGGCTCTCTCGCTAGTCGGCTTAGGCGAGTTCGAGGACTTCTACCCGAACGAGCTGAGCGGGGGGATGAAGCAGAGGGTTAACATCGCGAGGGCCCTGGCTATAGAGCCTGATATACTGCTCTTAGATGAACCTTTCTCAAACTTAGACCCTTTGACAGCTGAGACTTTGAGAAGCGAGGTTATCGATCTCTGGCTCTCAGGCGTGGTGCCTTTGAAGGCAGTTATCATGGTCACACACAACGTTGAGGAGGCTGTGTTGATGTCTGATAGAATCATAATATTCTCCCCTAGGCCGGCGAAGATCGTGAAGGAGGTTAGAATCGGGTTGAAGAGGCCTAGATCAAGGAAGATGCCCGAGGTCCAGGCGCTGGTGGACGAGGTCTACAGTTACGTGAGCTGATTTAGCGGAAAACAGTTTTGCCCTACAACTGCTTAACCCTCAGCCTCGGGTTACACGTCTCCTCCAACCCGACGCCCAGTAGCATGAAGCCTACTACAAGCCCCAGTAGCATTATGCCCGGCGGTGTGAAATACCACCAGTAGCCCGCTGTGAAGCTCCCTGAGGTGTAGGCGAAGTGGAGTATAGTTCCCCAGCTTATGTCATTAATGTTTCCGACGCCTAGGAACAAGAGGGCTGCGTGCGAGAAGATAGCGTTCGCCACTGATAGCATTGAGTTAGCGAAGACCACTGGAGCTATGATCGGGAATACGTGTTTGAACATGATCAGCTTGTCCCCAGCGCCCATAGCCCTGGATGCCTCTACGAAAGGCCACTCCTTTACTGTGAGGACCATGCTTCTTACAACCCTGGCTATAGGGCTCCAGCTGAGTAGGCCGATGACAAGTATTATGTTGACTAGGCTTGACCCCAGTAGGGCCCCTATCACGATCATCAGCATTACCGGGGGTACTATTAGGAGGAAGTCTGTGACCCTCATTAAAACCTCGTCGAGGACACCACCGTAGTAGCCGCTTGCCAGGCCGACTACAGTGCCGACAACAACCGTTACAAGGGTTGCGAACAAGCCTACTATGAGCGACGTCCAGATCGCGTACATGTTCTCGGAGAACAAGTCCCTACCAGCGTCGTCTGTGCCGAACAAATGCTGCAGGCTGGGCGGCTGGAGGATGCTGCTGACATCTGTCTGATACGGGTTGTAGGGGGATATGTAGGGTGCGAGGAATGCTAGGATCACGTATAACGCTATTATCGAAACACCTGCCATGCTCTTCTTGTTCGCGATGATGATCTGAGTGGAATTCTTTAACCCTAGAAAAATGTTGCCTGCTCTCAACCCCATGCTCAAGCCCATGCTTTTTAAACCCTCAGTCAACGTGTTTAAGAGCCCGTTGGAGCCGGCCATAGAGAGCACCTACTTGTACTTAACCCTGGGGTCTAGAAGCCCGTAGACTATGTCGGCGAGGAAGTTGGCTAGGAGCACGCTTATCGTGATGATGAGGAAGCTCGCCTGCAACAACGGGTAATCCCTGTTGGATATAGCGTCGAATATAAGCCTCCCCACGCCCGGCCAGTTGAACACTGTCTCAGTGAGCACGGATCCCGTGACCGCGGTTCCCAGGCTCACAGCCGTTAAGCTGACTGTCGGTAGCATTGCGTTCGGGAGCGCGTGCCTCCTGAGAACCCCCCAGCTGGTTAAACCCTTGGCTACAGCAGTCCTAATGTAGTCTTCCGCCATCACGTCCAGCATTGCCCCCCTCACGGTTAGAGTGAAGCTACCGTATGAGACCAGCGTCAGTGTTACCAGCGGTAGGATCATGTGCGAGGACAAGTCGCCTAAGTAGGAGAACAAGCCGCCGTGGTCCAGCCCGTAGTTCAACATGCCGCCTACAGGTAGCCTCCAGTAGTTTATTGAGAAGAATATGAATATGCCGCCGAGCCAGAACGTTGGAAGCGAGTATAAACCCAGGGAGATCGTTGATATGGCTGCGTCAGCTAGGCCCCCTCTCTTCCAGGCGGCAATCACGCCCGTTACAACCCCTAGGAGAATGGATAGTATTGTAGCCGGCAATACCAGTATGAGGGAGTTCAATATTCTACCAGGTAGTATTTCCATGACAGGCTTCTTGTATGCGAATGAAATGCCCCACTCCCCTCTAAGGAGGTTCCACAAGTAGATGAAGAACTGCTCTATCAGAGGCTTGTCTAAGCCGAATTTATGATACAAGTAGTCTATTTGCTCGGGTGTGAGTCTCGGGTCCCTGAATAAAATCATAATTGGGTCTCCTGGGAGTAGCCTGAATAGGATGAAGTTTATGAGGGTTACGATGAATAATGTTAGGAGAAGTATAAAAAACTTCCTAATGATATAAGATCTATACGCCAACACGCTCACCTCCTCTTCAACACGTAAACCGTTAAACCGATTACAACCACCACGGCCGCTACAATGCCGGCAATAAGCCATGTGCTGGTTGAAGCTGCTCCGGGGCTCGTTGTAGCCTGGCCTGTAGTGGTTGTTGAAGCTACCCCACTGCTTGTTGTTGTCGATGTCGACGTGGCTGGTTGCGTGGTACTGGGGGTTGAGGATGGACTAGATGTAGCCGGCTGAACATTGAGGAAGGTCCTCCAGTCGCTACCGCCGAAGGGGCCTGAAGGCCAGTCGTAGTCGAAGCCTGTGAAAGCCTTGCTGTGGGCTTGGACAGCCCAGATCTCGCATAGCGGGATGTAGGGTAGGTCGTGGTGGAGCATCTCCTGCAGCTGGTAGGCTATAGTCTTCAACTCATCTAGGCTTGTCGCATTATACAGCTCATTGTAGGTTGAATCGTATGTGGGGTTCGCGTACCCTGAATCCGAGACCCCTGTCAGCTTCATATTAGAGAGGAACACGTTGAGGAACAACACGTCGTTGGGAAATACAAACCAATCCCATATATCCATGTCGTGACCTAATACGATTGTATTATTAACTTTCTTCCATATTATCGCGGACATACTGCCGGTGTCCATTGGCTGAACATTGGCTTTAACGCCTATTTGACTCCACCACTGCGCTATCACCTGCGCCGCTTTAACAGCCTCGGGAAGGTTGCTTGGGACTAGGAGGCTGTATTCCAGTCTGACACCCGAGGGCGAGACCCTCACCCCGTCTGAGCCCACCTTGTAGCCGGCTTGATCCAGGATTTGGGCCGCCTGCGTCAGGTTGAAGTCGTATGGTTTCAAGTTTGGATCCGCGAATATGTTCGTGGAAGGCAGTACCGTACCCATCGGGGAGCCGGCTCCAGGCCAGCCTATCCCGCAGACGTAGGAGACGTTGATGGCGTGAGCTAGTGCGAGCCTAACGTTAATGTCCTTGAGGGTCGGGTTCCCCGTCCCATTAGGGTCTACGTTGAAGGCAAGGTAGAAGTACATTGTGGGCGGCGCTTTAAACAAGTATAGGTTGGGGTTGTTGGCGACCGTCTGGATCAAAGTTGAAGCGATATAGGGGCCTACAGCGTCGATGTCTCCTGCGAGGAGTGCGTTTGTAGCCGAGGTTACATCGCTGTAGAACTTCACGACGATCCTATCAACCTTGGGTAGCCAGCTAGGGTAGTAGAAGGCTGGGTTGGGTTCTAACACAGCGTACTGGCCCTCGTGGAACTCTACAACCTTCAACGGCCCGCTCCCAATAGGCGGGTTGTCGGCGTAGGTTGAGGGGTCGCTTACATTGGCCCATATGTGCTTGGGTACTATTGGGATGTTTATCGCTGCCTCGAGCATGAACAATGCTGGGCTTGACACGATGAAGTCCACTGTGTAGTTGTCTACGACATTAATCTTGTTCACCATACCCACATACGGGGCTAGTGCACTCCAGCTCTGGTTGGCTAGGTAGAAGCTGTAGGCTACGTCCTCGGCTGTAACAGGGTACCCATCCGTGAAAGTAGCGTTGCGGACCAGGTGGAATCTAATAGTGTTGTTGCCAAGTATCTCCCAGCTCTCAGCAAGGTCTGGGATAAACCCGGTGTAGTTCTCCGTGGGTCTAACAAGCCTACTGTAAACGTCGAGCGTCAGCCAGACCGAGATGGTTGCGTAAGTTGTGAAGGGGTTGAATGTGTCGAAGGATGTCCCTCCCCAACCAACCCTGAAAACCTTAACCTGCTGCGAGTTCACCGTGCTACTCAGAGGTAGAGATGCTATTACCAATGCTAGCGCCAGGGCTAACACGAGTATTCTTCTCACATCAACCACCTTGAGTTCCCTCAGTCGTCTCGGTACAAGTATTTAAACGATATGTACGATCAAGATGGGATACATACGTAGACGTGTAACGTATGGAACATATCAACACTTTAACTAGGGGGTGGGTTCAACCCTGGTTTTCAGCGAAGTGATTGACGATCGTGTGGACGTGTCTGGCGGCGAGAGCTACCAACACGATGCCTATTGTGTCTAGCATGTAGCTGTAGAACCTGGTGGAGAGGAGGAAGCCCGCGGTGGATAAGAGGGTGAGCCACGCGTAGTCTATCCAGACGTGTGCGGTGTAGTAGCCTAGGCGGAGGAGGGCCCCGGCCTCGCTGAACACCCTTACAAGAGGTATACCAACCGTAAGCCACCACGCTATGAAATACGCGTTGAGCCCTGTGAGCAGGAAGCCTGCGAGGAGGGCTGAGATGCTCGATGAAACTATACCCCCGGTAGGATTCACAGGGTTCATGCCAGCCTTGAAGGATTCGTATGCGAAGTATAGCGCTGAGGCAATGAACGCGAGGTCTAGCCCCAGCCTATACCTTGAAATCGCCTCGCCCAGTCTTCTGAAGCCGTGGGCTAGTAGGAGTGTGAAGGGTAGTTCGAATAGGAGGTGGCCTGTCGCAACGAGTAGGCCACCAAACACTCCGAGGTAGGCTCCAGCCGCGACAGCCGTGAAGGACAAGGGCCCAGGCGACAAAGCCCCGCTCGTGCTGACAGCCATTATGTCTATGATCGCTCTACCCCTACCGCTCATTGCTTTAACGCACCTCGTTGGATTAAAGTGGTTCAACTTTTTAAGGACATATGTATATCATGTTACATCATTGAACCATTTGTTACAATGATCTGTAAGAGGGTGTTACAGGCATTGGAGCCCGGTGAGAGTAGTGTGAGCAGGGTTGTTGAGAAGATAGTTGAGAACAACCCTGTTTTAAAGGAGTGCCTGGCCTCGGGCTTAGCCAATTACTCCCGGGTGGCGAGGGCTATAAAGCGGTTTGTGGACGAGGAGCTTGGGGAAGAGGCGTCTATCGAGAGCATTAAGGTGGCCTTGATCAGGCTGGCACGGCGTTTAAGCCCGATGAACGTCTCCAACATTGAGAGAATACTCAGGGAAACCAGCATCGAGGTTAAAACCAAGGTTTCCGTCTTGACTTATGACTCAAGTGCTCTGAGAGAGATAGTTAGGATAGCCGGGTCCCTCCAGGGGACTAGATTCCTCTCCATAGTGACAGGCATAACGAGCATAACAGTGATGGTTGGCGACGAGCAGTCTAAGACATTCCTAAACATCGGCTCTAAGCCCCTCTTCCAGCAGAGCGGTTTGACAGCCATACTACTAGTGAGCCCCGTGGAAAACATCTACACGCCAGGCCTGATAGCCTACATAACGACGATACTAGCCCAGTCCAACATCAACATAATCCAGATAACATCGAGCTACAGTGAAACTATAATTGTGATCTCGCCGGAGGACACGATGAAGGCTTTCAGCGTCCTAAGCGAGGCTATAGCTAGAGCTAGGGAGAAGGGTGCTTGAGAGATACCGTTGAGCTAGAGGGTTAGTTGGTACCCGGAGCCACTATCCTAATTTGTCAACCTGCTGGAATCCCGGATGTGAAGCTAGAGTTAAATAGATGGCGTAAGTCTTGATTCTCCCAGGGGTAACCCTGTCACCGTGGGTGTCTTGTGATGAGAGTCTACGTCAAGGCCTACGGGCTTCTAAGCGACCACGTAAAGGAGGGTTTCTACGAGTTTAGGGAGGGGGCGACCGTGGGGGAGGCCGTTGAGTCAATTCTACCTGATAGCATCCGGGGGAGGTTCAGTATCTCGGTATTCGTGAACGGGGAGGCCGCAACGGGGGAGCGAGTGCTCCGTGAAGGGGATAGGATGGTTCTACTGCCCCCGTCCTCGGGTGGTTGAGTTGATCGTTAGGATAGGCCTCGTGGAGGGAGACCCGTTGACCCTCCTCCAGGGGTTCCTAGGAGAGGTCTCCAAGCTGGCGGTGGACTCTGAGATAGGTGGAGTGGAGGTTTTCGTGGGCGTTGTTAAAGGCAGGGTTGCTGGTGTGAGGGTTGAAAAACTCGTCTACACAGCCTATGGTGAGGTCGCCTCGAGGGTTCTGGAGAGGATTGCCAGGGAGGAGGGTGAGAGGTTCGGCTTGGAGGCTGTGGCCATATTCCACAGGGTGGGGGAGGTTAAGCCTGGCGAGACAACTGTCGTGATCGCGGTTGCGGGGAGAGGGCGTGAGGAGGTTAACAAGGCCACTAGGGTGATAATAGACAGGGTGAAGAAGGAGGCGCCTATATTCAAGCTCGAGGTTAGAGAGGACGGGGAGTACTGGGTTCTAGGTGATGAGACAAGGGTTAAGAGGTCTCGCTCTTAACCTTGCCCACCACCCTGATGCTCTCTATCCTCGTGTACGGGTACTGACCCCCCTCATCCTTCTC